>Ga0209661_1001560_pt1 | contig 11385 bp, 7 predicted proteins | sample SaaInlV_120m_DNA_2_FD_184660 | JGI IMG/M metagenome (GOLD analysis project Ga0209661, IMG submission 184660) | Marine microbial communities from expanding oxygen minimum zones in the Saanich Inlet - SI072_LV_120m_DNA (SPAdes) (version 2) | ecosystem: Environmental > Aquatic > Marine > Intertidal... | reverse complement strand
GCCATGGTCTAAACACTTACGTGGTGGAAAATCTTCGATAGTCAGTATTGCAACTATTGCTCTTAGTATTGCAGATATGATGATCAGTCATGGCCATAACAATTCCATTAAAGATCGTATTAAGCATGCATTAGAAATTTTGTCTAGGCCAGGAATTCGTTTTAGTGCAGGCAGTGTGATGAAGTTTTTTGGAACTCAATTTGTTTTTTCAGAAGACATAGAAAGTGCTTTATCTGTAAATAATCGGGATGTACATTCTTTCGATATGTTGGGAGAGGCTGCATGGACTATGGCTGATGCAGATCGATATTTCAATGCATACAAAAATAGTCTAATTGCTATTGGTAAAAATAATAAAGGTAATGATGTATATAAAGCCGATGGCATATCTGTAAAACTTTCTGCGCTTCATCCAACCTATAACTTCATGCATAAGGGTCGTGTTATAACCGAATTAGTGCCTAAAGTCTTGGCTTTGGTTGAAATTGCTCAAGACTATAATATTGGTATCAATATTGATGCAGAAGAGTGCGAGCGCTTAGATATTTCGCTTGACGTTATTGTAGAAATAGTGAATTCAATTGAACATTCAAAATGGCAAGGATTTGGAGTAGTTGTTCAGGCTTATCAAAAAAGGGCGCCTTATGTTATTGAATGGCTTTATGAGTTAAGTAAAAAAAGCAACTTAAAGATCATGGTCCGATTAGTTAAGGGGGCATACTGGGATAGTGAAATTAAGAAATCTCAAGAGCTCGGTGATATTGACTATCCAGTGTTTACAAAAAAATCAAACACAGATTATTCGTTTATAGCTTGTGCTCAAAAACTACTGAGTATGAGGGATTTTATTTATCCACAGTTTGCGAGCCATAATGCCCATACTCTAATTAGTGTGTGTGAAATTGCTGGAGATAATAAAGGCTTTGAAGTGCAACGACTTCACGGAATGGGTGAGTCACTTCATGCAATTCTTTCAAACCAATATGGAGTTTTGTCAAGAGTTTATGCGCCTGTTGGAAGCCATAAAGACTTACTCGCATATCTAATGAGAAGGCTACTCGAGAATGGCGCTAACAGTTCATTTATTAATCATTTGTTTGATAAAAGTATTAAACCTGAGGAGTTAGCATCAAATATACTGACTGAGGTTGAGCAAGACAAAGAGCATACCCATCCTAAGATTCCTTTACCTAAAGATATTTATCAAAGTATTCGAGAGAATTCTAGTAGTGTAATGCTCTCAGAACAAAATGAGGTTGATCTTTTATATCAACAGCAGCAAAACTGGTTAAAACATAAATGGCAAGCTAAATCGATATTGTCTAGTTGTGATAATGATAATCGAGCTACTCAGAAGGTCATAAATCCGGCTGATTTTAGTGACGAAGTTGGCGATGTGATTTATGCTACTGAGTCTGACCTTGATGAATGTTTAAGTACTGCAAACGAGGCGTTTACTAATAATGGTTCAAGCCACCCTCAAATACTTAAAAGCCTTGCGCTTGCAGCAGACCTTTACGAATCTAATCGAGCTGAGCTTTTGGTTATAGTAATGAGGGAAGCTGGAAAAACTTACCAGGACGCGATTGATGAAGTTCGAGAGGCAGTAGATTTTTTGAGATATTATGCAAACTTAGCTCAAAATGTTATATCAACTAAGCGAGAAGGGCTGGGTGTTTTTGTTTGTATCAGTCCTTGGAATTTTCCTTTGGCAATTTTTACAGGTCAGATTGCTGCTGCACTAGCAGCAGGAAATTCTGTAATTGCTAAGCCCGCAGAAAGTACCTCTTTAATTGCATTTAGAGCAACACAATTACTCATTGAGGCTGGAATCCCACTAGGTACTTTACAGTTAGTTTTAGGTCAAGGGTCGGATGTAGGTTCCTACCTTGCTAGTCACCCAAGTATTTCTGGTGTGGCATTTACGGGTTCAACAAATGTAGCTAAATTAATTAAAAAGAACTTAATACAAAATGGTAATTCGAGCGCAAGAGTGATCGCCGAGACAGGTGGATTGAATGCTATGGTTGTTGACTCCACAGCGCTATCTGAGCAAGTAACACGAGATGTTATTGATAGTGCATTTAAGAGCGCTGGTCAACGCTGCTCCGCTCTTAGAATTCTGCTTATTCAAGATGATTGCTTTGACAGTACAATTTCAATGATTAAGGGTGCTATGAAGGAATTAATACTTGGAAATCCACAAAATTTAAAAACTGATTGCGGGCCAGTAATTAATTTAAATGCAAAAACGAAGCTGCTAGAGCATATTAAGAGTTCAGCTCTAAAAAATACAGTCTCATTATCATCCAGTAATAATCTTAGTAATGGTCACTATGTTGCACCAACTATTATTGAGCTTGATGATATTGATCAGATTAATGATGAATTTTTTGGTCCCATTCTTCACGCGATTCGTTACTCAACTGATAGCCTAATGGAAACAATCGATAAGTTAAATGAGAAAGGCTATGGATTGACCTTTGGTGTTCACTCTCGAATCAAAAATCAAGTGGATCAGATTGTTTCTAGAATCAATGCAGGCAATATTTATGTGAACCGAAATCAGGTTGGAGCGATTGTAGGTTCACAGCCATTTGGTGGTGAGGGTTTATCAGGGACTGGTCCAAAAGCAGGAGGCCCACATGCGCTTCATGGCTATAGTAGAAGTGTATCAACTGGACGAGTAAGTAATCAAAAGTTAACATTATCAGATGCCATTTTTAATATAGGTGATATTGAAAAGAGTGGCCCTATGATTGATAATCATATGGTGAAGAAATTAAGACAAGAATTTTCTTCACTTGGCGAAGAATTTTTTAATTTTTTAACTGAAACAGTTGAATCCTATAGCTCTATTATTTCTTTACCTGGACCTACAGGTGAATCCAATGAACTGACATATCAAGCAAAGGGCTGCGCACTTTGTTTTGGACCGTCAGAGACTGACTCGATTAAACAAACTATTTTAGCCTTGGCACTTGGTAATAGTGTAATCAGTCAAATAAACTCAACGGTTTTTTCTTCTTTGGTTGGTATAGGCTTTAATAAAAGCAGTATTACTAGAATAGAAGGTATGCCAAGTAATGAAATTTTTGAAAACAGTCACTACCATGCCATCATGTATTTTGGCGATGTGTTGTCAGTTGAAAGAATTTTAGAAAATAAGCGCGAAGAAATAATCCCAATTGTGAGCTCGATTTATGAACCTTGGCAATTGGTAAAAGAGCGGGTAATATCTATCGATACCACTGCATCAGGGGGAAATGCAAATTTATTAGCGCTATAGAACATGGAGACGTTAAATGTTAAATAGACTAGTTATTAAAGCACTTTGGGTCTAATGTTGATATAAAATACTTTTTAGATAGAATTTTTAATTCAAGTTTTGTGAAACTTAGTAAGTTACTTAAGATAATTTTTTCGATATATTTTCTGAAAAACGCCTAATAATATTCTGAGTTTCTTCCCAGTCTATGCAGCCATCTGTAACAGATACACCATACTCCATATCATTTTTATTATCTAATATTTTTTGCTTTCCAGGATAAAGATTGCTTTCAAGCATTAGTCCAAAAATTGATTTATTTCCAGAAACTATCTGCTTAGTAATTTCTTCAATTACCTTACCTTGATTTCTGTAATCTTGATTAGAATTATCATGAGAACAATCAACCATAATTCTTTCAGCTAAATCATTTTTCTCGAGAAGTTTTTCACACTCCATAATGTCAGCAATATGGTAGTTAGATTTATTGCCACCCCTTAGTATAATGTGAGCTGATTTATTCCCTTTAGCTTTAAATGTTGAAATCTGCCCCTTGTCATTAATACCTAAAAAGCTTTGAGGTGATGAGCAAGCCTTAATGGCATTAATTGCCATATTGAGATTTCCATCAGTTCCGTTCTTAAAGCCAACAGTCATTGAAAGGCCGCTTGACATTTCTCGGTGAGTTTGTGATTCAGTTGTTCTTGCCCCTATGGCGCACCATGAAATAAGGTCAGCCAAATATTGAGGTGTAATTGGGTTAAGTGCCTCAGTTGCAGCTGGTATTTCTTGATCCGCTAGCCAAGATAGTAACTCCCGACTTTGATGTAGCCCTTTGTCAACATCAAGCGAGTTATCCATATCTGGGTCACTAATTAAACCTTTCCAGCCAACTGTTGTTCTTGGTTTTTCAAAATAAACCCTCATTACTAAATATACTGAGTCTTTTAATTCTTCTTGTAGGGTTTTTAATTTCAGTGCATATTCCTTGGCGGCATCAATATCATGGATTGAGCATGGACCAACAATTACCATTATTCTGGAATCTTTTTTTACTAAGATATCATTCACTATTTTTCGGCTAGCTAAAATATTATTTTTACCCATTTCGCTAATTGGAATTTTTTTACTTAGCTCTATGGGTGAGATTATGGCAGTCTCGCTTTCAATATTTTTATTGTGAATTTGATTGTCCATATAAATCGCCTTTTTTTATGCAAATGGTGATTTAAGCATAAATTTCTATATTATTTTTCTTTTCATGAAAAAAATATAATTATTAATTACTTAATAAGTTTTATGAGTATTGGTTTTTAAAGGTTACAAGTATGCAAAATTATCGTGATAATTATGCTTATAATATTGATCTAACTCATCATTTAATTGTAGTAATTTTGAATACTCGAACCGAAAAACAAGACAAAAAGCTTCGTGCTCAACTTAAAAGATATCGAATCGATATCGAGACCTTGATTAATGATGAATGAATTGTTAAAAGACTTTACTTTTGTGGTGGATATTAATATTGAATGGGGGGATATGGACGCCCTTCAACACGTCAACAATATTGAATATTTCAAATATTTTCAAGTAGCTCGAGTTGCTTATTTTGAAAAAATTGATTCTGATAGTGTGTTGGGAGAAACACGAATTTCATCGATACTAGCATCAACCCAGTGCAAGTTCATATACCCACTCGCCTACCCGGATAGTATTTCTGTCGGGGTCAGAGTTGGCTCAATAGCAGATCAGTACTTTATAATGAAATATGCTGTTGTTAGCCACAAACACCAGAGACTGGTTGCTATTGGTGATGCTAAAGTGGTAATGTTTGACTATGTTGATAATAAAAAGGCCTCTATTCCTAGTGAGATTAGGAAGACGATTATTGATCTTGAAAAATCTGTTGACGAGATAGTCGACAAAGACTAGTGAATGCAACAAAGTGGGTAAGTCTTATTACCTAAAATTCCTTTTCATGCGCCCCTTAAATATTGCCGAGCCCCAACTGAGGATAAGGCCAATTAAGGCTGCACTTAATAGATAAGTGAAAGGTAGGCTTCCGTCTGATCCATAGATAATTGCTCTATAGGCAGAACCTATAGAATCAAAAGGCACTGAAGTACCAATTAATTCTAACCATTCTGGCGCAGCACTAACTGGCATCATTGAGCCACTAAGTACAGATTGATAAAAAACGGTTGGAAGGATAATAATCAAAGCTGAAAGCCCAATAATTTCAAAGACTCCAAGAAAAAACCAAACCAAGCAAATAGTAACAAGCCATACATTGATCCAAACCATTAAAAACGTTTCCCATTGAAGGGTAGTTAATGTCACAATTAATGCTAAAGCTAAGCTGGCGGCTCCCATAGTCATGATTGGTACGACAGTTCTCACATGTGCACGGCTTAATAGTGACATTTGTTTTGTTCCAAGAAATAGCAGAATTGATCCTACCATTGAGGCAAGCCAGCTTGTAAAACTCATAACAAATGGGGCTGGAAGTGAGGCTAAGCTTTTTGCTGTATAGAGAGTCTCAACATTTGCAGTGACTGGCATTCCTGGATTAGGCGCCTGATTATTAGACTTAGCTAGGCGAAGACTTGACACGAAAGTTGATAGGGCCATCTGAATCGTTGCTGGAAGTTGGGCAGCCATTTGGGTTTCAGCAATCGTTAAGTGTTGTGAATTCAAGATTTCAATATTTAAATTTTTATCACTGAAAGCAAGTTTGGTAAAGTTTTCTGGGAAAATTAATACTGTTGAAACCTCTCCTTTTGACAGAGCCTCTCGTGCAATCTCAGAATCCTCAAGTAAAGTCAATCTAAAGGGGAGCGATTTTGAAATCACTTTTATTGCTTGAGTTGAAATTAATGGAATTGAAGGCCCACTATCTTGATTGACAATTCCTAGTTTAAAGGATGAGGCAATTCGAGCTGGATCGGAGGGTGTAGTGAGATTAAATATTGAAAAAATCAGCATGATTAATGTAGGCACAAGAATTGCTGGCTTAAACAGTTCACTTCTACGAAAATCAGAGAGGGGAGATGGCATTTATAGGACCTATAATTAATATTATTTTCAGAATAAACAATACACAAAAATGTTTACGTAGTCAAACTAGGATTGTTATCACTAAGTATCATTTCGGCAGCCTTTTCTGCAATCATCATTGTTGGAGCATTTGTATTTCCTGAGACTAGCTCAGGCATAATCGATGCGTCGACAACTCTTAAGCCAGAAATCCCATGAACTTTTAATTGTTCATCGACAACACTATTTTCATCATCACCCATTTTGCAAGTTCCAACGGGATGATAAATACTTTGGCTATTGTTTTTAGCTGCCTCAAGTAACTCTTCGTCAGAAATGAAAGACTGTCCAGGAACATATTCATCAAGGATATGTTTTTTTAATGAGTCAGCTTCAGCAATTTTTCTGGCAACCTTTATAGAGTCAATGGCAATTTTTCTGTCACTCTCTGTAGAGAGATAGTTAGGAATGATTTTAGGGAGCTGAGTTGGGTCTGCAGAATTAATAGTAACCTCTCCTCTGCTTTCAGGACGAAGATTACAGATAGACATTGTAAATGCTGAAAAAGGATGCACTCCATCGCCTGGTTTATCTGCACTTAATGGCTGCATATGGAATTGAATATTTGGTCTTGATCCATCCAGAGAAGTATTAGTAAAAACGTAAACTTGACTCGCACTTAGCGTTAAAGGTCCAGTTCGAAAGAGAAAATATTGCAAGCCAATCAAGGCTTTTTTCCACCAAGTGTTTAGCTCATCGTTCAGTGTTCTGGTATTTGTTTTAAAGACCATCCTCACTTGCAAATGATCCTGTAGATTTTTTCCAACCGCTGGGTTATTGTGAACAACATCTATTCCAAGTTTCTCTAATTGTTTTGCATCACCAATTCCAGATAGCTGCAATATTTGAGGTGAACTAATAGAGCCTGCAGATAATATCACTTCGTTGTTTGCATAAATAGTTTTATCGGGCTGATTGTAACTTTGAATGCAATTTACTCCAATCACTCTTTTGTCTTCAAAGATAAGTTTACTAATCCGAGTATTGGTAACGATTGTTAAATTTTTTCTGCCTCTTATTTTTCTATTAAGAAAAGATCTATAGGAGCTCTTTCTAAATCCCTTAAACGAGGTTTGCTGGAAGTATCCAACACCTTCTTGTTGCTCACCATTACAATCTGGGTTATAGGGTATCCCTATTTCTTGCGAAGCCTGAATAAAGAGCTCCGCTATTTCTCGTTTTAGTCTTAGGTTTGAGACCTTTAATTCACCATCGACACCATGGTATTCGTTTTCACCATTTTCTTGACATTCAAATTTTTTAAAATATGGAAGTACTTTATCGTAACCCCATCCCTTGTTGCCTAGTCTTTTCCAATTATCATAGTCATGTCGATCACCTCGAATATATAGTAGACCATTTAGTGCACTAGATCCTCCAAGAACTTTACCTCTAGGCCAATCAATTCTTCTATTGTTTAACCCTTTGTCTTTTTCTAGTTTGTACATCCAGTCAAACTTCGGATTATTCATGGTTCTGAAATAGCCAACTGGTACGTGGAGCCAGAGATTATTATCTTTTCGACCGGCCTCAATTAACAAGACGCTATTATTTGGATTAGCTGAAAGTCTATTCGCTAGAAGGCAACCAGCAGATCCTGCTCCAACGATAATGTAATCGTATTTCTCTTGCATATATATTTCTTAGTAAATTATTTTATGGATTGAGAATAATCTAGATGGAATTACTTAAAATTTAAATGATGTAAATTATATTTTAATTATAAGTAAACTTTGGTGAATCTATTTATTTTGTTAACTAAATTATATATATTATTTGAATGGTTAGTTATTAGAGAGGGAGCTATGATTTTTAGAATTTTGTGATCAAAGCTATCCAGTTTATTTATATTATCATTACATCAAATAATTTATTTAAAAAAACTAATAAAATGCATAAATTATGCAAATTAAGTTAATTTAAAACATTTCTAATCCTCATAGCAGTGTAGTATGTGCCTTTCGATTGGTGGTTTTTTTGTAGTTTCAATAATTTATTTTTTTATAAATAGATGTAAACATATATATCAATTGATGTATACTAGAGTTTGATTAAATGCTTTAAGTTGTTTTTTCTTATTGCTTTATCAAAATTGTTTTTATTTAATAGATAAGATAGGAGATTTTTATGTTTAGAAATAAAGTTGTTCTTTTGACATCTATAGCATTGCTTGCTGCTAGTTCAAGCGCTATGGCGGTCAATTTAAAAATTCAATCTGTATTAAACTCTACCGGTAGTGAGGTTGGGTATGTTAGAGATTTTGCTGAAGATGTTGCTGCCTTGACGAATGGTAGGGTAACAATAGAGGTTCTTCCGGGTGGTTCTGTTGTTCCTAACTCTGATATTATAGATGCAGTGGACGCAGGTTTACTTGATGGCGGATTTGCATGGACGCACTACTGGTCTGGTAAGCATCCAGCAGCAATGCTGTTTGGCTCTCCAATTGCTGGCGCTGGTGTAGGTATTGATAATATCGCATGGCTTTCTTGGTTCCATGCCGCTGGTGGTAAAGAGCTTTACGAGCGACTTTGGGATGAAATGGACGTGAACGTTCATGGTTTAATGTTGCAGCCAGTTGGTCCTGAGGCACTTGGTTGGTTTAAAGAGCCAATTAATAGTATGGATGATTTCCGTAAGCTGAGATTCCGTGCACCTCCAGGAATTCCAGGTCAAACTTACATTGATATTGGTGTCGCAGCTGTTGCTATGGGTGGTGGTGATATTCTGCCTGCACTTGAAAAAGGCGTTATTGACGCAGCAGAATGGTGTTGCCCAGAGCCTGATAGAGACTTTGGCTTCCAAAAAGTTCTTAAGTACTACTACTTACAAGGACTACACCAGAATGTTGTGAATGCAGATATGTATATCAATGGTGATAAATGGGATGCAATTTCTTCTAGTGATCAAAGAGCAATAGAAGTTGCTGCTCGAGCTGCAAGAATTGACTCACTGTCACACCGTATCTACAATAACGGTAAAGCTTTGGATGACTTGTTAAATAACCATGGTGTTAAGCTAATGGATACTCCAGATGACTACTTCTCTGAGTACATGGCTGCTGCGAATGCAACTCTTGCAAAGAACGCTGCAGAGAATGAGTTTTTTGCTGAGGTATGGCAATCACAGAAAGACTTCGCAAAGATTGCGGTACCTTTCTGGTCGGGAGCTCAAGCGTCTAATGCTAAGCTAGGTCTAGCGTTTGCTGAGACATTGAAGTAAAGATTCATCGTAAGACTTGTAAATTGAGTTGCCAATAGTTAATTACTGTTGGCAACTTTTTTTGTAACCGTAGGGCGGCTTAGCTGGTTCAGGTTCTCCTTTATCCTGCAACCAGCAAATGCCTATAATTAATGGGTTATTATTTTTTTAACCCTTGAGTTTTGTTACAATGTCGTAAGATTTTAGGATAATTTTTTAGGCGCATATTATGTCGGAAGAGGAAGATATTGGACAATTAGATATTACAGATGAAATGATCGCTGAAGGCAGGTCATATACCGGTGTCATGCCTGACGATATGCCTAAGTACATGGCAAAAACAATTCTTGGTATTGATCTTTTTAGTCTTAGAGTTGGTCAATTCGCATGCTGGCTCACTGTGCCTGTTTTTGTTGCTATGTTTATTGAGGTTGTTGGTAGGCACTTTTTCGCTTCTCCAACATTTTGGGCATACGATATCAGTAGAATGTTTGCGGGCGCTATGTTTATGCTTGGCGCTGGATATGCACTCTCAAAAGGGGTTCATATTCGAGCAGACTTTATGTATCGAAATTGGTCTATTAAATCCCAAGCAACTATAGACTTAACTTTATATATATTGTTTTATTTTCCTGGATTGATTGGCGCTGCGTGGGCATGTTACAAATATGCTTATAAGTCTTGGTCGATAATGGAAAGGGGTATGGATACTTCATGGATGCCTCTTTTGTATCCAATCAAGAGTGTTTTATTTATAGGACTTGTTTTACTTATAATTCAAGGAATTTCGGAGACACTCAAGTGCGTGTATGCTATAAGAAATAGGAGATGGCCATGACTCCAGAAGTACTAGGCATACTGTTAATTTTAACGATGCTGTTCGCCATTTTTATTGGCTTTCCAATTTCATTTACTTTAATCTTTTTAGGTGTTTTCTTCGGCTATTTAGGTTTCGGAGATCTTGTTTTTTACTTAATGACCTTCCAGTTTTCTGGGAGTATGATGGAGCAGACACTTGCAGCAATACCACTATTTACCTTTATGGGTATATTGATGGAAAAAGCCAACCTGATGGAGCGATTATTCACATCTGTTCAGATGGCTCTTGCTAAAACCAAAGGCTCTTTATTTGTAGCTGTTCTTTTTGTTGCAACAATTTTTGGAGCTGCAACAGGTATTGTAGGTGCATCGGTCACAATCTTGGGAATTATGTCTGCCAAGACAATGAATAGGTCGAAGTATGATGTTCGATTGGCTGCTGGCACAATTACAGCCGGAGGTACTTTGGGCATCTTGATACCACCAAGTATTATGCTAGTTGTTATGGGACCAATTTTAAACGTCCCAGTAACCGATCTGTTTGCTGCAGCGATTATGCCGGGCTTGATGTTGGCAGTTCTCTACACTGGCTACACGCTTATTAGATGCCACTTAAATCCATCATTGGGACCTGTTGTTCCTGATGATCTTATACCTGAAACTATGAAAGAAGTCTGGGTTGAGTTTTTTAAAGGACTGGTCCCTCCTGTTCTCTTGGTTGGTTCGTCACTTGGAAGTATATTAGCAGGATGGGCCACACCTACAGAAGGTGCTGCAATGGGCGCTGTTGGAGCAATAGTGTTAACTTTGGCTTACAGAAAGCTAACCTTTAAATCTTTTAGAGAGGCTTTATTAAAGACCTTAGAGATTACGACATTAATTATGATTTTGGTTTGTGCATCAAACTTTTTTGGCTCAGTATTTTCAAGGTTGGGGACTCCAACCATGATTACAGAGTATTTGATGTTGCTTGATCTGCCACCAACAGTTTTGTTATTGATAAT
>Ga0209661_1001539_pt1 | contig 11484 bp, 9 predicted proteins | sample SaaInlV_120m_DNA_2_FD_184660 | JGI IMG/M metagenome (GOLD analysis project Ga0209661, IMG submission 184660) | Marine microbial communities from expanding oxygen minimum zones in the Saanich Inlet - SI072_LV_120m_DNA (SPAdes) (version 2) | ecosystem: Environmental > Aquatic > Marine > Intertidal... | reverse complement strand
GTGACGGACGTTGCGTCCTAGGCGTAGACGCGGTCATGGGCGGTCGCGTCTGGGATCAACAAGGGATGATCGAAATCGTCGTGGGCCCGGTCGATTTCGATGCCTTCGAGCGCTTTCTTCCCGGAGGCGATTCCCTCGGCCCGCTGACCGACATGGTGAGTTGGTACCTTCGCGACGATCTCGATTTCGCGGTACGCCTGATCTTAGAAAGAGAACAGGTTCCGGGCACTGTTTTGACCACTGGCTCCACGTCTTCTCGGTTAGGACTCACCTCCTGGCTCAAGACTCGAGATTTCGCAGAGGACGCGGACGACGTGATCCTGGGCTGGCCCCTCGGCATGGGTACACGCACGCACGCCCCGTCCGAGACCGGAGCACGTTCCTGAGCGAGTCCAGTTCACTGACTCGTAGGCTCTTCAAGGTCGAGCCAGGCGAAGGTCGTAAGGTCCTGATGTTCGCGGCACTCGCGGGACTAATTCAGGCTGGCGTGATGGTGGGCCTGACTGCGGCTGACACACTGTTTTTGGCTCGGGTCGGGTTCGAGAAGATCCCCTACGTGTTCATTGCGAGCCCATTCGTGATGGTCGTATACGTGCCGGCGTTCGCTTTCCTAATCAGTCGGTTCGGCACGCCACGTACGATGCTGTTCACCTTGGTGGCGCTGATTGCTGGCGGGATCGGGCTCTTCGCCGCCATCCCCAACGTCGCTCAGGATGATCAAGGGATCGGCCTGATCTACTATGCAGCCCGGCTCTATTCAGAACTTTGGTATATCGCCCTCTATACGCTGTTCTGGAACTTCACGGACACGTTCTTCGACATTCAGGATGCGAAACGCCTCTTCCCTATCTTCAGTGCAGGGAGTGCCGCCGGGGCGATGGTCGGTGGTGGGATAGTCGCCGTAGTCTCTCAGGTCACCGGCCTGCGGGCGCTCTACTTGATCTGGTCCCTGATCGCGCTGGCAACGCTGCCGGTGGTCTCAGTCATCCGAAAACGGTACGAGGTACTGGAAGAGGGCGAATATGAGCCCGAACTGGGGTTAATCGATCAACTGCGGGAGACCGCAAAAGCGCTGTCACGCTCCCGTTTCGTTCTGATTCTGGTCTGCACGCTCTTTGCCGTCGTCGTGCTGAGCTCGATCACTGAGTACGAGTACTTACGAATCTTTTCCGGGCCACTGAACGAAGAAGAACTGGGTGCGCTGCTCGGCCGGCTTCTGGTGTTCGTCAACATCTTCAATCTCTTCTTCAGCCTCTTCCTCTTCAACCGACTCGTCCTCGCAGTGGGAGTCGGAACGGTCGCGTTGATCCAGCCGCTGGCCTATCTGGCGGCCTTCTACTTTCTACTATTCCAGGGGGGAGCGGCCGCCGCCATTTTCGCCTTCGTGGCCGTGCAGGGGATCCTTCCTTCCATCGAATTCAACAACCAGAATTTCCTCTTCAACGCGGTCCCAACGGGGGTCAAGCAACAGGTCCGCACCGCGGTCGAAGGGATGGCTGAGCCCGCGGCTACGGCCCTGGCCGGCCTGCTTCTGCTCGTGCTCGCCGAGGGGTTCCCATTTGTGCGCGTGGCAGGGATCGGCTTTCTCCTGGCGGGGGGCTACCTCGCGATCGCAATTCTGTTACGCAGTGCCTACCTACCCTCGCTGGTAGAGAACTTGCGACGGGGATGGCTCGACCTTTCGCGTCCCGCTAGCGAAGCACTCGGTGGGCTAGGGCCGGATGAGAAGGCTCATCTCCGAACGATCGCGGCCGGCGGTGACGGGGAGATGGCACACTGTGCACTACGCCTGCTTTCGATCAACGATCCCGATGCCGCGTTCGAAGCCACACTGGAATACTTGCCGAATACGCCCGACGAAAAAATGGCCACCGCCCGGTCGTTCATCGAAGCCTTGCTCCAACAGGCCGGACCCGACACGACCCGAGCCTTCCTGGACTGGGTCGGGCAGGCCAGAAACACGCGCGGGCCGGGATTTTTGGAAGAGATGGGAGGCCATGGACTGATCATGCCCTCTGAGGTGAAAGGGCTCATCGACTCACATCGGCCGGGCGAGGTCGCTGCCGCTGTGATCGTCCTGTGGCACTCATGGAATCCTCAGGATCGCCTGATGGCATCCGAGAGACTTGTCCGCCTTCTCGGCGGTTCGGTGGAAGAAGTCGCAGCCGGCCTTAGGGTGATTGGACGGCTGGAGGACGAGAGTCTGGCCAGCTATGCCGCCTCCCACTTGTTCGCTGAGAGCCCGAACATCCGGCGAGAAGCGATGGCTACTCTGCGCGCCGTCGTCACCCCTGACTCTGCAGCGCTCGTTCCAGACATTCTCAGAGCCTTGCCCGGCGCGGACGAGCGCAGTGAATACAACGGCCTCGAGGCTCTCGGTCGTATTGCCGATCCCACCTGTATCACCCGGCTACTGGAGCTCGCAGCAGATTTTTCGCCGCCTGTCCGCCGAAGTGTCCTGCGGGTGCTGGAACGTATGGGACTCCGAAGCGTGCCTAGCTCGGTCGCCGTCTTCACCGATCCCCGGCATCGCTACGCAGCACGGGCCATCGCGGCGCGCTTCCTTGGCACGGCCGCACGACCCCAACTAGAGGTTGCATGGCCGGGCGTGATCGACGTCGAACTGGAGCGCGCGTACCGGTACCGTGAATTCCGGGAAGGGCTCGGGGCGAGTCCGGTATCGACCTCGGGAATCCGCGTCCTGCGGCACTTCTATCGGGACGCACAGGAGAGAATCCTAGACTTCATCCTAGAGATTCTGAACATCGCCGGTCGCCTGCCATCCCACGAGATGCTCTCATCTTCGCTTCGATCTGCGCTCCCCAAAGAGCGCGCGAACGCACTCGAGACGGTCGAACAAGGGGTCCCCCGTTCGCTCTTCAAACGGCTCAAGCCCCTCCTTTTGGGCGCCGGCAGTGCAGTTGCGAACTCAGAAGAACGGAACCGGAAGGACCTCATCTCAACCAACGCGGTTCTCGATGCGGCGTTGGTCAGCCCCTTCGCCGTGGAGGCTTCGGCTGCCGCCGATGCTTTGTGGGTGGAGGAGCACCCCGAGATGCTCACTCGTCTTAGAGGGCGGCTGCCAGAGCTGCATGGTCAGATCTTCCGTGAGACGGTCGTCAAGCTCGCAGCCGACGGGCAGGAGGTCATGACCCCGGTTGACATCATGGATGCGCTGGCCGCTGCCCCGTTCTTCGAGGCGCTCACGGTCGCAGACCTGCAGAACATCGCTTTGCGGGCGATCGTCGAAGAGGTGCCCGCCGGTACGACTCTATTTTCCGGTGACGACCCAGCGAAAAGCGTCTGGGTGCTGATTGAAGGGACTGGCGTGTGTGACGGTGTGCCTATCGAGCCGGGAGCGCTCCTGGGTGATGGCGCCCTCGGGATTTTGGAGACCTACGGCAGCGAGGTCGTTTCGCAGGGGATGACGTTGGTCCGGGTGCCGACGGACATGATCATGGACCTGGCCGAGGCGAGTTCAGCTCTTGGCGTTGAACTGATTCGTTATGCATCAGGAGCTTACGGTGTCGGCTCTCTCTAACGGACCGCGGCTAACCGCAACCCGAGAAGAATTGCAGGGGGCAGCCTGATGACAGCACCACGTCGGCGGAGCCTAAGGGGCCTGACGCTGGCAGTCCTGATCCCCTGCCTCCTCTTCAGCGCGACGCTGTCCGGGTGGATCACGTATCGCGATCTCTACGGCGTCATCCTCAATGACGGCTTCGAGATGAAGCTGGATGTCGTCAGCACGGGCGTCGCCGCATTCGTCCAGGGGACTGACCATAAAGAGCTCAGCCGCGGGAGGATCTTGAATGGCGTCACCGCCGATCCCGTCGAAGCGGTCCTGTGGGGTATCGAGAGCGGGCTGGGCGAGCTGGTCGAAGTCGATATGGTCAGTGGGAGCGCACTCCGTGCTGGGCCGCTCCCGTTCGAAAACCTGGCCGGGCTCGCCTTCGATGTGCCGGCTGGTCGACTCATTGCCAACCGCCCCGCCACCGGAGAGCTGGTGACGTTCCAGCCCGGTTCTGCGGAGGGGATCCCCGCCGGCCGAATAGCGGCCGGAGCTCGCGACATCGCGATGACCCAGGATGGAACCACTCTCGCCGCGGTTGGGCCGTGGGGTCTGCAGGGTTATACCCGCCAGGCGGACGGGACACTTAGACAAGCCTGGACCATGGATGTGGATGCGAACTCCGTGGCAATCTCACCCCACACGGGGCAACTCTTCGTCCTAGGTCCGGAAGGCGCCCTGAGCGTGGCGGACACACCCGGCGCTCCCTTGGTCAACGCCGGCTCGTTCAGCCCGCTCGATGAGTACACGGACCCTGGAGAAATCAGGGCAATCCAGCAGATGACGAGCAGCCCGCTCACGGACGAACTGTTCGGTGCCGCATCCCAACTTCTGACACTGGATCCGACCGAACTGACGGCCGACGTCGCGGACTTTCGTCGAGGCTATCGGGACCAAAGCGGAACAATCTATATGGGCTATGTCGAGCCCATGCAGAGGATCCGCTCGAAACTCGACCTGACCTATCTGTATACGCAGAACCTCGTCCCCGGGGATTCCATCCAGTACATCCTCGACGGCACCCCACTCGGTGATGACCACTCGCCCATCGGCACACGTGAGGCGCTCGAGTCCGACGCTGACATCCGCGGCCTAACGGACGTCGTGGACCAAGGCACGGTGTACTCGTCGGGGATCGAGGACTCGGAAGATTGGGGCCTGCTCAAGTCGGCATACGCTCCGATCTTCGAAGACGGGGACGGCATCACGGGTATGGTCGGCACCGACATCTCAGTTTCGACCATTCAGGATCGTACGCAGATCGCGCTTGCCAAGGTCGGCCTGGTCACAATCGTCGTGCTCTTCCTAGGAGGACTGGGATCCATCCTGATTTCCCTCCGACTAACGGGGCCTCTGGCAGCCGTTCAAGAAGGGGCGACGCGCGTGGCGGCCGGGCGGCGCGGGGAACGTCTGGCTGCACCTCGGCTGCGCGACCTGGCGGACCTGACCACCTCGTTCAACGAGATGACACAGAAGCTCACTTCGGCAGTCGACAAGCTGACAGACGAGACGGAGCGCGTGGAATCGATGCGCAGACGTCGGCACCTGGTTCACGAATTGGCGACCCGGGCGCGCCAGGGTACTCCCCTGCCCCCCGGCCTGGCCGCGAGTCGCGAGCACGGTGAAGGGGACGCGGTCATGCCCACTAGGATCTTGGTGACTGGCCCCCGGGAGAACCCGCTGGTGATCGCGATACTGACCGATTCTCCGGATGCTCTGGCAGCGCTTGCCGAGCGCGAAGAAGTCGCGGTCGTGAGTGATCGAATCATCACCCATGACGGTCCGGACCCCGAGGTACTGATCGAGGCGCTGAGTCGCTTCTGCACCCCGGACGAGACGTCGCTGCTCGTGATCCAACCCACTTCGCGAACCGCGTGGTCGGTCGGATCGCTCATCGTCAGTGGGCAGATGACAGAGTCGGGAAAGCCGTCCACTGTCAGCCTGAAGCCGGGCGAGAGCATCGAAGTGCCCGTCCAATCACAACTGGATTTCTCACTTGGTGCGGATCTCCCGACCGGAGGTCACCCGTGGCGACTATCGATCGAGGAAGAATCGGTATGATCGGGATGACGCTTGCGGAACGGATCTTCCTGCTCAGGCGGGCACGGGCCTTCGCCCGTCTCTACGACAGGGAACTCGGATCGATCGCATTGGCCTGCAAGGTCCGGCAGTACGTAGCCGGTGAGGTTGTGGGTCGCGCCGGGCGACCACTCCGATACTTGCACCTCGTCGCGGATGGACGAGTGTTGGACGGGGCAAGCGGAGCACTTCCCGCCGTGTTCGGTGCGACGTCACTCCTCACCGGCCAGTCCCTGGAGAACGACCTCCTGGCGGACGCGGAGAAGGGTGCCGCCTGCCTGCTGCTTTCGCGGCCTCACTTCCTCACTCTGGTGAACGAATACCCGCCGCTCCTAGTCAACCTGCTGAACGAATGGCGGGAGGAGCGCAGCCGCGAATGACGATTCGGATTCAGAACCTCCTGGTCATCCCACCCATCTTCCTGATCCTGGGTCTCGCGGTTGGGCTCCTCGCGGACACGGCTGTCCAAGAAGAGATCATCTGGGGACTCGAAGAGGAGGCGGTCGCGATGGCGGTGACTGTCGCTGAGATGACCGGTTTGACCACCCTCGATCGAGTAGTGGCTGGCGACGCTGAAGCGACCGAGCGACTGCGATCGCAACTCCAGGGCGTGGCACGGCACGGGTTGGCCCAATCGATCGTGCTCTACTCCCGGGGGCAGGGCCGAGCAGTCCTGGCGCTGCACAGGGACTCGACCGCGACTGACATGGAGCAACCCCTTTGGGACCGCCAGCTGAGCGGCATCTCGGGACAAACGGTCCTGGGTGCAGTCGGCGACTGGGGGCCCTACTCGGAATCGCTGGCGGCAGCTGCGCCGATTCAGGCCCTCGGCGGAGAGGCAGACGGTGGTGGAGTCGCCTTGGTCGTCGTTGGGGCGTCTCGACTGACATCTCTCACTGCGGAACTGAGGAGTCGCCTAATGACCATGGTGCTTCTGCTCACTTCCATCGGCGCAGCAGCGGCTCTTTTCCTCTCAAGGCAGGTCGGACGGCAGGTCCGGGAGCTCGCGAGGGTGGGCGCACAGGTCGCTGCTGGTCGATACGAGTCCAATGTCCAGGTCTCGGGTGTCACGGAAGTACAGGATCTGTCAAATACGCTGGGCACAATGGCCAGCATTCTCTCTGACGTGTTCAGTCGGGGGCGACGAGCCCTCCTGATCGGCGATCCCTTCCATTTGAATCGACAGACGGCAGCTGCTTACCGCGACTCACGCGAGGTGCAACGACCGCAGCCAGAGGGAATCCAGGTCGAAGTCAGCCACATCGGGGAAGCACCTCCAGGGTGCTTCTATGGCTGGGGAGAGGTAGGCGACCAAGTCGCCCTGTGGGTCGGTGAGATGGCGGGAGGACGAGCTTTGGACCTCGCGGTGGAGGCGGCGACTGCCAACCGGATGATCGGTCGAGGGTTGAGCTACGAGTCTCCGGACGAAGTGTCCCGCTCCGTCTCTCGCCTGTTCGATTTCAACTCACTTCAATTCGCCATCTACAGTCGGGAGGCGACCGACGAGCCGCAGTGTCTGGTTCTCCAGGGGAGCGGCTCACTAGTGCAAAAAGGCGAGTACAGCGTGATTCACTCCTTTCAGTCCGAGCACATGGACACGCTCGCCGGATCACTGTCGCTCTTCAGGGATCTTCCCCTTGACCAAGCGTCCAGAGAAATTCCCTATGCGTTGCCGGACGACCTTGCTGGCGTCCTTCTTCTAATCAGGCCATCGCGACCACACGATCAGGAGGTCTCATCGTGACCCAGTGGATCAAGAGTAAGAATGAGCTCATGTTTGTTCTCGCAGCGGCGTTCATTCCGTTCGCCCCAAGCGGGGCATCGGCTCAGGTCGGAATCGCCGGCGAAGTCACCTCGTCCTACGTATGGCGAGGCTTCGAGATCGACGACGCATTCCAAGCCCAACCAGACGTTTGGTTCGACGTCGGAAACCTGACGTTCGGCGCGTGGTCGTCCTGGGCCCTGAACGGCGACGGTTCTGAGATCGATCTGTACGTCTCGCTCTACAAGGAGCTCCCCTTCGGTGAGCTAAACCTGAGCGTGACGGATTACTTCTATCCGCAAGCCGAGGGCGATCTCAGCAGCTTCAGCAACTTCAATGGTGGTGGTGACGGAGCCCACATGCTGGAACTCGGTGCCGAGTTCACGCCGACAGCAGCCCCACTCACCTTCATGGTCGCGTGGAATGCTTACAATGACCCAGACAATGCAGCTTATGGCCAGGTCGGCACGGACTTTTCCCTAGGTGATTTCGCGGACGTTCATGGGGAGGCAGGACTTCTTCTCACGGACAGTGAGAACTACTACGGAGGTTCGGCCGGGGACATAACACACTTCGGAGTGTTCTTGAGCCGCGGCCTGAGTCTCGGAGAAGTAGCGCCCTACATCTCGACAGGGTTCGTCCGGAGCGAAATCGAAGACTCCAACTATTGGATCTTTGCCATCGGCTTCTGAGTCAAGGCAGTTCGGCAACGCAAAGACGGCCCCCACTCTTGTGGGGGCCGTCTTTTTTTCGGCTAATGCGGCCGCGGTGGCGGCCCACCCCGGCTTCGCGGACGCGTCCGGATCGCCACGACGCGAGGCGGAAGCTGACCGGTCGCCTTGAAGGCGGACAGGACGCGCAGCTGTTCGAACTTTTGCTGCTGAAGAAAGGTCATCTGGTGCCGCTGGAAACACTGGGCGAGGTATTCGTCGATGAGTTTATCCGCCTTGAGGAACAGTGCCTCGTTGTCCTCAAGATTCCTGAAGTACGTATCCCAGATTTTTGACGTTATTCCCTCGTTCATAATCTTCAGGTAAGCACGGAAATACAGGGAGTGGGCTACCCGAGAGAGGTTGTCAGAATACACCGTGAACTTGGTGCTGGCCTCACCGCTGACACCCATAGTGACCCCGGACTGGATACCGAACTTGGTGCCTGTGAATGCGGATGCCTCGAACTCCAGTCCGAACTTGACCCCGATCCCCGCGGTCAACGAGGCTTCTGCTTCGCCCTTGAAGATGTCATGCCCGCAGACCGGTCACTTGGGGCTCGCAATTCTTCCGCGTGGCGTGCGCGCTGACAAGCGTGAGTCACGTCGCTACGAATCGTCTCTGTTACCTTTCATCATGAATCTGACACCAGCCGAGAAACCCGTCGTTATCCGTGCTGTAGAGGCCTACCGCAAAGCCAAGACGAAGCACGTGGGCCAGTTTTATGGTCCGACTGCTGACGCGATTCTCGAAGAACTTGCGCCGTCTCCAGTCCGTTGGACGGCACTCGCTTCGTTCGTCATCTCTGAAGCCGAAGAGCCCAGTCGAAGGAAGCTCTAGAACCCCGGGCGCGGCAGCAGAATTCCAAGATCGCTGTGTGGCCTGCTCTGTCCGTGATCTTCACTGGCGAAGGAGGTACATTCAGAGGGACTATTCGGAGAACGCGCTCCCCGAGCGGGGGGTGGGACCTTCGGTCCGACATGGCGCACTCTACTCGGGAGGGCGCGAGTCAAACGCATGCGGAGGGACGGTGGCTAGACGCACGAATTACGGCTTCGAGAAGAAGCAACGCGAAGCGCGGAAGCAGCAGAAGAAAAAGGAAAAGGCCGAACGCCGAGCCGCTGAAGAGGCAGCCGCATTGGAGGCCGAACGCGGGGCAGCTGGGGACGAAACCCCGCCCGAGTCGGGGCCGCCCGATAGCGACTGATGGGGAGCCAGCGCTCGACCGGGAGCTAAACGCACGCATCGATGCGCTGTGCGAGGAAGGTCGTGAGTATTGGCACCGTTTCGACGCGGAGGTTCGCCAGGACGACTGGCACCCCTTCGTCCCCGCCGACTACGACGCCGTCCGAGCAGCACTTGTGTCGCTCCGTAAGCCGGGCCGAAGGTTCCTAGAGTGGGGATCGGCTACGGGCGTCATCACGATCATGGCGGACCTGCTCGGCTTCGATGCCTGCGGCATCGAGCTGGACTCGTCCCTCGTCGACGTGGGGCGAGACCTCGCCGCGCGATCGCATTCGAACGCGCGGTTCTCAACTGGGAGCTTCATTCCGATGGGATGGGAATGGAAGCATTCCGGAGCAACCGGTCGCCACGGAACCATCGGGCAAGGGGCCTCCGGCTACCTGGAACTCGGGCATGCGCTCGACGACTTCGATGTCGTATACGGATTCCCGTGGATGGGGGAGGAGCCGATGATGCTCGACCTGATGCGCGACCACGGCGGCGAAGACGCTCACTTGGTGCTACACACAGCCCAGGATGGAACGATGACGTACCGGGGCGGCAAGATCGTATAGCTCGTGATGTCTGCGAAATCGCCCGCTACCTTCGGCCTCGCCCCAAGTTCGTTCTTTGTCGACGGCACGACACCGTTGTCCGGGTTCGCTACATGCCCAACCTCATCAGTGACCGCGGGGACGGGTTTCCGAGCGCGCTCGGAATCCGAACCTTCACTGCCGGGATTCGACACTGAGAGCTCATAGAGGTCTCTCTCCGTGTTCTTTCGAACACCGTGAGCTCAACCCTCGGGGGCTACACGATCAAGGAGAGTCGAAACTACGGATCCGGAATCGCCACGGGGTAGCAGTTCGTGGGTGACGGTGGGCTTACGATGATGCTCACAGCGGGCGTGGAGAACGACGACCCGGAGAGCTCCGCACTACGGCCCACTGTAGGCATCGGGGTAGGATCTACCTGGAGGTGACTTGAGGGTCCCGGATCACTCGGCTTGCACCTCGTGACTCGGTGAGAGCATTGTAGTCGCGCAGCAGAATTCCAAAGTCGTCAGATGGCGCCGGCCTAGCTTGAGTGGTGGAGGGCTACAGCCACTGGCACCACGCCATTCAGCTGTTCGCAGTCTGCGCTACCGCACCCGCACATACCCCACGCCGTCTCTGACATCGATCTCGGTGCCATACGGCGCCGAACGCTCCCTGAGGTCGTTCAGGATCTTCTCCGCGAGATCACCCCGAGCGAGCATTGGACGGCCTCGCACCCAAGCGGGCATTCCGAATCCAAGCGTGATCGGATGGAGTGCCAGTTCTGTGAGCTCTCCGTTAGCGAACGTGGGCCGTGCAACCACGGACTCCCAGATCTCGGGGTTGGCCGGGAAGCCCGTGGTCTCGTTGCTGTAGCGCGACATGTTGAAGTCAGCCACATGGTTGTCGGCCTCCAGGCCGTAAGCCTCGTAGTTCTCGGCTGGGAGTCGGAGCAGCGTCTCGTTTTGGAAGACGAAGTCCCCGAGCGAGTAGAAGATCGGCTTCCCTTTGTAGATCTCTATTCCACGCAAGACGTGCGGGCCGTGGCCGACAAACATTGTCGCGCCGGCGTCGATCATCGCCCGCGCGAATTCGACGATGAAGTCGGCCGGTACGGACCTCGCTCCCTTGCTCTCGTGTGCATGGATCGTGACGAGGACGTGGTCGGCCAACCGACTCGCGTTGTTCACGACCGCGGCGATCTCAGCCAGGTCGTCCGAATTCGGCGTCGTGATGACACCGGGCTCCCGGCCCTCTACGAACACTGTACCGAGCGCCTGTGCACCCGACTCGGTCCGGTTGAAGCGGATCCCCACTGCCTCTAGCGCCTCCCCGAGCCGGTCGATCTGCCCGGCAGATGCCGCGCGCGTCGTCGTGTAACGTAGTGGGCTTAGCCCCGGGCGAGACCTCATGCTGCCACGGGCTTCGCCGGCTCGTGAATGCTCCGGGAACGTGGAAGCCATCGAAATGATCGCCACCCGCCCACGAGCGGTCTCCAGGAAACGCGCCTCCCGTGCTTCCGCGAGGCTCTCACCTGCGCCCGCGTGCACGAGGCCGGCTTCATCGACGTACCGCGTGGTGAGGCGCAGTCCCTCGACACCG
>Ga0209661_1001530_pt1 | contig 11530 bp, 7 predicted proteins | sample SaaInlV_120m_DNA_2_FD_184660 | JGI IMG/M metagenome (GOLD analysis project Ga0209661, IMG submission 184660) | Marine microbial communities from expanding oxygen minimum zones in the Saanich Inlet - SI072_LV_120m_DNA (SPAdes) (version 2) | ecosystem: Environmental > Aquatic > Marine > Intertidal... | reverse complement strand
ACAGTGGCTAGTAAGATTGCTCAGAATGGAAAAAAGTATCCAGTCAACTTGTCAAAAGGAAATACTGATAAGTCTACTAGTTTTAGTTCAAAAATAAAAAACATGCTTGAGTTTTAATAAGATAAGTTTATGAATACACTAGGTCTATCAGTAGCATTAAAAAGGTTTATAACCAATTCAGATTGGATTTTTGCTAAGACATATGCCAAGACTTGGCCTCATGAATATATTGTTCAAGAGCAAGTTGATAATGATTTATTTTTAGTTCTTGCTGAACATGTTGATTCTCAGGGTTATAAAGATAATTTTTACAAAAAAGAAGTTATTTATTTTGATTACGATGGATATACATACTGGCATATGGGTAATATTATTAATCGATGTGTTGTAGCCGATACATTTCATCAAAGAAAGATTGACGGGAGACTTCCAGGTTGATGTCAATTTCTATTGAGACTGGTTGGGTTAAGCCGCCACACCAAATTGGGGGTCTTGATCATTTAGGGGTGCAAGCTCCTTGTATTCAAGTTTATTCTCAACTTCTGCCAGGTATCACAAATGTTACAGATAGAGCTAGATACTATAGTTTTTATCCTTGGCTGATTACTAGGTTTGAACAAGAGGGTTGGCGTACTGAAGAAGAGATACTGTTAATGCTCAGGAGGGCAGAGTGCTTATTGACCATAATCTCATTACAGCATGAGTACATTGCTCAAGATGATACTGACGATCATAGAGCTGCAATGGTTGGCAGTGATGCATTATATAAAGCTATCGAAAAACTACATTCAGGAGAGCGAATAAAACTATCTGATTATTCTAGTCTTGATGCGGGAAGTGACAGGTATTTTGCCAATCCTGCTGGCGGACTTGGTCAGTATTATTTTGGCGCCTTAAAGAATTTAAGCCTGCTTAGTGGCGATACTGTAGGAGCTGTTGAAGTTATAAAAGAAACTGGAGCAGTTTTGGCCAAGGCTGTTGACCAATATGTCTATGGTGATAAGTTTATTCAAGCATTAACAGACAATATTCTTGATGAATCAATTATTAATGAATTGAGCTCTTTTTGCCCATGCAAGGTTAAACAATCAACTGAAGAAGTCGAGCTGTTGATTGGTTTAATGCGTGAAGGATGGGGTGTATTAAGCACCGATAATGCTGTAAGTGCTGATGAATTGCATGCAGGTGAGTTTAGATCACGAACTCTTGCTTATATGTGTATATTGGCTGATAGTGTCGCAGTACACAATAAAAGCTTTAATTTAGACATATTTAGAGGTTTAATATATACCGCATGTGATACTAATGGCGGTACAGTTAAGATACCAAACAAGCTTAATGGCACTGTTGATTATTGGAAAGTGTATCAGCGCAATGAATTGTTATCAGTTGCCATGCAGGGTTTGTTTTTTGCAATACTTAGGTCTGCAGAGTTAAGTGGTAAACAGCTACAAGATACAAAAAGCTTGTGTAATTGGTTCTGGCATGAGTCAACTGGTAAAGAAGTTTTGTCAGAATTTTCAGAAAGGTCTAATGTGTCAATAAAATGGCTATCAAATATCAGTGATAGCTTGTCAAGCATAAATAACTGGACCGATGAAAATCATGAAATTCAGTGTATGTTTCGTTTGAGAAGGCTTACCACCAAACAAGGTGTTAGTAATAGTGAAGTTGCGCAAGTAGCTAAAGATAGTATCTTTATTATTGCAGCACTATTGTTCCGTAATGAAAATAAAGTTGATTATGATAATGCTCATTTTCCAGATAGGTATTTAGAATATTATCCTGTTAATCTATCCTCTGTTAGGCAAGACTGGGAGGGTGTTTTATCAGAGATGGATATAAATACCGCATTCAGTTCATTTACTAAAGACAGATGTCTAGATGCCCACTTACGTGTAGCAATGAGAAAGCTACGTCAACAAGGGCAGAATACATTTAGATTTGAGCCTAGAGAGATTGGATTGGTAATTAAAAGCATTCCAGGTGTTGCAAATACAACGCCCAGGTTTAAACAAGCCACTAGAATATTGCTAGATTTAGGCCTGCTTATTAAGGATGGTTCGTTGACAAAGCCTAGCCAGTCTGGATATGATTTTATTGAGCAAGTATCATGACTAGAATATCATTATTTGATGAGCTTAAGAAAGGTGGATATGAGTCTTGTTTGGTAACAACTTACAATATTCATTTTCCATTTTATGAAGATGTGTTGCTTAGGCGCATGCAATCTGCTGGAATTGATCACCATCTATTGTTGGTTGATAATTCAATGTGTATACAAGCTATCAACAACCACCCCCCAGTAAAGGCTGGAATGCATTACAGCTTAGCACCTATGAAGAGTAAAGCTGCGTTTCATCCAAAAATATTACTTTTGCTTGGAAAAAATAAAGGATTGCTTGCAGTTGGCAGTCATAACCTTACCTTGTCTGGATTTGGTACTAATTTAGAAGTTACTAATGTAGTTAAATTCAATAGAAAAGACAATATTGATTCATTGCCAATATTTCAATCTGCAATGAGTGCTTGTTCAGCATGGATAAGTGATTATGGGGACGAATTGCCAGAAGGGGTTAAAGAATCATTTATTAAAATTACAGAGTCTTGTGCCTGGTTAAGAGATGAGGCTTCAGATATTGAAAACTATACCTCCTTTTATTATTCTAGCTCTAGTACGCCTAGTCTATGGTCGCAAGTAAATTATGAGGTGCCAGATAATTTAATATCAATCTTAGGCATGTCAGCATTTTTTGATAATTCTTTAAGTTTTGTTAAGGTGTTATCAGATCTAAATTCTGATAATTTTAAAATTGGAATTCAAAATGGCACTGTTAAAGCGCCCAAAGAATTAACAGATTTAAATGACATTAAGATTGTTGATAGTGGCTCATTATTAGATGAAGGCAGTAGATCTTATATACATGCAAAGTTAATTTATTCTGAGTCATTAACAGAACAATTATTAATAACTGGTAGTGCTAACTTAAGCGCACCAGCTTGGCTTACATCTGGAGATCGTGCAAATGCTGAGGCGGTGTTAACCTTGCGTGATCAGGTTGCTGTCAAAGCTAAAGGGGCCCTTGATTTGGATGAATTAAATAAAGCTGCAGAAGTTGATGCTATTAGCGACAGCCTTGTTAGAGATTCCAATCTAGAAAATAGTGGCATTTCATTTATAGTTGCAGATTATAAGAAAGGTGAAGATTTAAAAATTTACTGTAGTTTAGGTATTAAAGATATTGAAATTGGGTATTTGAATGCTTTTAATAAACTATCAGTTGTCGATCATAAATCATTAGCTGGTTACATACTGGTTTCCGAAGTTGATATTAAAAATGGTGAAATTATTAATATTATGTCTGATCATAAAGTGATCGCTTATGTAATGGTTCACAATAACAGTCAAATCAGAGAATATAGCTCTTCTGGTAAAGAAAGAAAGCTTAGGCTTGCGTTAGGCTCTTTAAATACATCTTCTCCAGATGTGAATGTTATTTTTGATCTTATAGGTGGATTGATGCTTAATAATGGTGGCAGTATTAAAGCAAGATTATCACAAAATAGAGGCAAAAATCCTACCAACAAAGAAGATAGAAATACATTGGTTAGTGCATTAAGCGATAGAAGGATCAATGCAGAGTCTGGCAGACATAGCCTTCATTATAGCGACGATATAAGCCTTATCATGAATGCATTAATTAGCGGACTAAGCGCTAGTCGCTCTGCTAAAGGTAGCGGCCTAAATGAAGATTTATTAGGAAGAAATGAAGAGGAGCAAATTGGGCAGGATGACTCACAAAATATTGAAAGTAATTTGTCTAATGACTTAGAAATAGATAGGCAGATTAAGTTAAAAGTTAAAAGCATGCTTAAAAGGCTTGACTTGTATCTTCAAGAAAATGGCATTGAATCTTGTCATGCCGCACTTGGTGTTCTTGTATTCCTGCACGGGCTGTTAGATATAAGAAAAGAGGCTGTTGAAAAGCAACAGCTGTACAAGTTATTGGTAATAATTACCAAGAATTTACTAAATGATAAAGATCCAATGAGTTTTGATGAATCTGACAACAGTGTGTATTCATCTGATGAGTGGAGCAGATTATTGGGGTATATAGTTTGGCTTGCAAGTCAGCTAAATATCACTCTTCATAGTAAGCCATCGTTTTCAGAAGTTAAAGCTAATTCAGATAAAATTAATTGGGAGAATGCGGTATTTTTCTATTTAGCCCAACATGTGGTTATCGATAAATACGCTATGAAGCTTGCCGATAGATTGATAATTGAATCAGGAGATGAAAAAATGAACCAATGGCTTGTGTATTTAAAGCTCGTTGGAAGGTCTCCTGAAAGCGTTAGCTATAACAAGGTATTTGATATATCTTTAGCAAGCTCTCCAAAATTAGCATTTCCTGGCTTTAGGATTGTTTCAATTATGGATTCTAAAATTATAAAATTAGCCATGGTTAAGGCTTTGGGTGAGTATAGTGCTTTTGGCGTTGGTTATTTAGATTTAAAGGGGTAATAACTGTAGTGGCCCTTTAATCTTGAATACATTTTGAAATTCTTTTTACCCTACTAAGAAAGCGGCATTTTAAATTGGAAACTTCAATGTAGCCACAGCGCCATCTTCCATAAAGCGATTCTTTAGGCTGACTGTGCCGTTATGAAGGTTCATAATCTTTTTAACAAACCTTAGTCCAAGGCCGTTTCCACGCTTTCCAGTATCAGGCCTTGAAGATGAGAAGAATCGTCTGAATAATTGTTTTTTAGCATGCTCAGGAATACCCTTTCCTTGATCATATATTTGAATAATAACATGTGAATTTGACTCACTCACTTTAACGCCTATAGTTGATCCTATTGGAGTGAAGTCAACTGCATTATCAATAATATTGGCAAGTGCTTGCTCGGCTAGGAGTCTCTCAGCTTTAATATTAAATTCACGTTCAATAGTGTATTCAATTTTAATACTTCTGCGAGCTATGTTTCCCTTGCGACTTGGTGACTGAATTATATAGCACCCCAACAAATTAAGACAACAATTTAAGATTTCTTATTTCGAACGAGTTAAACTTAACCCAACAATTCGGAGTAAAAAATATGAGTAAAAAGCGAACAACCTACAGCTCAGCATTTAAAACAAAATTAGTACTTGAACTATTACAAAATGCAGATACCCTGGCAGAGATTGCCTATTAAAGTTTATTAGGTCGTTATATAATAACCACAAAGACGCATTTAAATTAGTTTTCCATTTGTAAATGGAAATTGAAAAAAATAAGCATATTGAATTTTATGAATAAAGGTTTGGGTATATGGTGTGCAATAAGTGAGTAAAACATTTACAGAGCTATTTGAAAAAAGACAGAAACAAGAAAAGCCAAAGATAGGCTCTTTATTAAAAGGTACAATCGTTAGCATTAATCGTGAAAAAGCTATTATTAATGTTGGATTGCAGTCGGAAGGCTTTATCCCGCTAGATGAATTTAAAAATTCACAAGGCGAGTTAGAGATTGCAGAAGGCGATGTGGTCGAGGTTGCTCTAAAATCAATTGATGATGGTCTAGGTAATACATTATTGTCATATGTTGACGCTAAGCGCATTAAGCTTTGGCAGTCTCTTGAAGTGTCAATGAATTCTGAGGAGATAGTTACAGGTCTTGTTACTGGTGTTGTCAAAGGTGGTTTATCAGTTAATATCGGTGTACTTAAGGCATTTTTGCCAGATAGATTGGTAGATATGCATTCAGTTAAAGATTTTTCACATCTTGTAGGTCGGGAAATTATGATTGTTGTTGTCAAGATGGATGAGGTTAAAGGCCGCATTGTAGTTTCTAGAAGGGCAGTTATGAAAAAAGATGATCTAATAAGTCATGAAACATTATCCAGTGTCTTGCAAAAGGGTGCGGTAGTTGATGGCACTGTTGTAAGGTTTGTAGATTATGGTGCATTTGTTAATCTCGGCACTACTGATGGCTTACTGCATGTTAAAGATATTTCTTGGGCACATATTGACCATCCATCTGAAAGATTGTCTATTGGTGACAAGGTTAGGGTTTTGATACTTGATCACAATGAGAATAGAGGCCGTATTTCACTCGGACTTAAACAACTTTTACCAAGTCCTTGGAATAACATCGCTGATCGCTTACCAGTTGGCAAGAGGGTGACTGGAACGGTATCTAATCTTACTGATTATGGCGCATTTGTACGTGTTGAAGATGGTGTTGAAGGTTTGGTTCATGCATCTGAAATGGATTGGACAAGCGTAAATATTCGTCCTTCTGCTGTTGTTAAATTGGGTCAAGAGGTAGATGTTGTTGTGTTAGATGTACATGAGTCTAAGAATCGTCTTTCATTATCAATGAGACAAGCTCAGATTAATCCATGGGCTACATTTAAAGAGACATACAATAAGGGTAGTGAGATTATTGGTAATATTAGCTCAATTACGGATTTTGGCCTATTTATAGAATTACCTGGTGGAATTGATGGGCTGGTACGTTTAACAAATATTTTGCAGGAGAAATACTCTTCAGATGAGCTAGAATCTGTTTTTTCTATTGGGCAACAGGTTAAAGTTGAAGTATTAGATATTGATGCAGAAAAAAAGAGGATTGGCTTATCAATTCAACAGTCAAAAGATATTTTTTCGGTCAATAATACTACCAAGAAAAAAAATGTTTCTGATACTTCTCAAACTCAGTTACTAGATCCGGCACTGTCATCAGTTATTAATGATTACTTAATATTTATTGATACATGTAGTTTAATGGAAGATGGCTCTAAAGATGTTTTTTCAAATGAACTTTGTGAGCAGCTGGTTAAAAATGATAGAAAAATAAAAATTTTAGATAGAGTGTTAGTAGAGCTCAATAACCACATTAATAGCAATCATGAGCGAAAAAAACAATTAGCTGCTAATGGTATTCAGATTATTGAAAAATTTAAAAAGTTTGATTGTGTAGATATTGTTGCAGTTGGTCAAGATTCTAGTAAAGACCCTATTCCTGATGAATTATTCCAATCAATTTTTGTTTACTACAGATCAAAAAATAAGATATGTTTAATAACGCAAGATGTAAATTTGTCTCATGACGTTCTTGCTTTGAATTCAAGTAGGTCTACTGGAGAAAGATATGGAAAGAAAACAATTAAAGGTATTAAGGTATTTCGAATTGATGGACAGAATAAATTAAAAGAATTCTATTCAGATATTAAGGATGTTGAGTTAAAAGATAAACAAAAGGATGTTGTAATAAAACCATTTAAAAAAGGCGTAGATGTTAATACATTAAACAAAAGCATTGTAGTTAATTCGTTAATACCAGGGGCTGGTGATTTTGTTAAAACACTAGATGGTAAAAAAATATATTTATATGATGAGATTGCTACTGGTGGCGAAGGAAAGGTTTATTCCGTTAACGATACTGAGGTTTGCAAGATATATAAAAAAGATAAGTTGCTTGAGTCTAGTATTCAAAAACTTAAATTAATGACATCAAATAAAGTTGAGGTAAAAGGGGTTTGTTGGCCGAAATCTACTGTATACAATGAAAATAATGAACCCGTAGGTTACTTAATGAATAAGGCGCAAGGCATTGAGTTGGCAAGATCTATTTTCCAGCCAAAATTACTTGGTATACGCTTCCCAAATTGGGATAGAAAGAGTCTTGTAAAAGTATGTATAAAAATATTGGACAAGATAATTGAATTACATAAATACAATATTATTATTGGCGATATTAATGGGCAAAACATTATGGTGACAGAAAGTCTAGATGTATATTTTGTTGACACTGATAGTTTTCAGGTCGAAGGCTATCCCTGTCCTGTTGGCCTTGTTCTTTTTACAGCACCTGAAATTCAGAGGGTTAATTTTAAAAGCTTTTTACGTACAATAGAAAATGAAAATTTTGCCATAGCAACTTTATTATTTATGATTCTTATGCCTGGTAAACCACCATATTCACATCAGGGCGGCACCACAATTGCTGAAAATATTAAAAAAGGTGAATTTTCTTACCCATTACATGGAAAAACATATAACAAGCAAGCTCCTCAGGGGCCTTGGCGTTTTATGTGGTCACACTTACCTCATAAAGTTAAAACTAATTTTAATAATGCATTCTCAAATAGTGATCGTTTTAGCGCTTCAGAATGGAGAAAAACCTTAGATCAGTATGTATTTGGATTAAGTAAGGAATATCATTCAGCTGAAATATTCCCAACTGAGTTTAAACATGTGGATGATGCAACAAAACAAAAATATAATATTTAAAAGGAGATTTATATGAATGACTTGATACTTTATGACAAGGATCTTGCGGAAAATCCAACAGCAAGAATTCCGATCTGCCTCGTACTTGATACGAGCGCCTCAATGGATGGCGCTCCAATTGAGGAGTTAAATAAAGGTGTTAAACTGTTTATGGAGGCTATATTAGAAGATGAAATGACTCGTTTTTCTGCAGATATTTCCATTGTGACCTTTGGCCAAATTGTGGAAGAAGAGTTGAAATTCGGCAGTATTGAAGAGCAGGAAACTCCTACCTTCTATGCAGGAGGGCTTACACCTATGGGTGAGGCAATGCTGACATCTGTTGAATTACTAGACAATAGAAAAAAGGAATACCAAAAAGCTGGTGTGGATTATTTTCAACCATGGTTAGTTATAATGTCAGATGGAGCTCCTACAGATTTAGTTGAAACAGAGGCAGCAATAAAGATAGTTAGTAAATTGTACAACGATAAAAAATTAATATTATTTCCAATTGGAATTGGAGATAGGGCTGATATGAATAAACTTTCTCAATTTGGAAGACCTGCGGCAAAACTTAATGGCTTAAAGTTTAAAGAATTCTTTGAATGGTTAAGTCAAAGTGTAAGTATTGTTTCCCAGTCCTCCCCAGGGGAAACAATTACGCTTGACGAAGATGGCATAAAAAGCTGGGTAACTATTGGTTTATGAAACCTGTATTTAAAACTGCAGGTGCATCTGTCAGAGGCACTTCTCATATTAAAAACAATATACCTTGCCAAGACAAGGTGTATAGGTGTGCAGCAAAAAACACAATTACTATCTCGTTAGCTGATGGTGCTGGCTCATGTTCTATGTCAGAAATTGGAGCAGATATAAGTACTCAATTTGTTGCCGACTATTTGTGTGAAAATTTTGACAAAATTTATACACAAGATTCAGATAAAACAATTGAAATATTATTGTCAAGCATTAAGCAACTTTTAACTAGAAAATCAGAAGATTTAAATGTTTCTTTAAAGGAATTTTCCTCGACACTTTTATTTGTAAGTGTTAAAAATGGTAACTATATAGCTGGCCATATTGGTGATGGATTAATAGGGTGTTATTTAGATGGAAATCCAAAAGTTTTATCTTTTCCAGAGAATGGTGAGTATTCCAATCAAACGTATTTCACCACATCTGAAACAGCTAAAGATCATTTAAGAATCTATAAGGGTGAGTTAAGTACAATTAATGGCTTTATATTAATGTCAGACGGCTCTTATGATAGTCTTTTTGATAAAAGTAAGAAAAAACTCGCACTGGCAAATGAAACTTTTTTCTCATGGATGAAAGATAGTAATAATTCCCAGCAAAAAGTTGAGGAAGCTTTAAGCTCAAATTTAGAAAGCCTATTCACCAAAGCAACAACAGATGATTGTAGTGTTAATCTATTATTAATTAGTTACATTGATGAATTGCCATGGCATGAAACATTATTAAATAAAATAAAAGGTATATTTTCTATAAACGATAAAGGTTAAGGGTATGACCAGTAAGGTGGTTGTAATATTTTAAAAAAACATAAGCTTATTCGCTAAATTTTGATAGAAGCAGCCTTGTAAATTTAATTATTTTTTTTAGATTTTTAGTGTTATAGTATGAAAAATGTTGACGATAAATTGTCGATATTTACGTGATAATCACTAAAAAAAGTTGACGACAAGTTGACGACGACAAACCTTTAAAACAGGCCAAAAACACTCAAGTTGGTTGTTGGAATGTTATAACAGAAGGTTTTTAGCTGTTTTTAAGTGTTTTTGCGTGGGCTGTTAATCCGTTTGTCGGTGGTTCGAGCCCACCTCGAGGAGCCAATTCTCATAAGGTTTTACGTAAATCTTATCTATCAAAACCTCCAGAAATGTACATTTTGTGTACACTAAGGAGGTTTTTTTTATGTCTACGATTCAGAAGATAAGTCGTGCTAAAGGTATTGTTTACAGAGTGTTAATTCGCAAGAGTGGAATGAAGGCGATTACCAAGACATTTCCCACTAAGAAAGAAGCAATACAATTCTCTCAAAAGATTGAAGGTAGTCTTTATTTTAAATCATTGAAAAATAACTTTAGTCTTTTTCACTTTCTCAATCTGAGCCTCAGTCATCCAACAAGAAAGGTAGTATGTTCCATCAGTAATCATACTGCCCAACTCAGCTTGTGATTTTGCCTCTTTGTAAGGTGCGATAAGGTTGATATTTTCACTTTCCAAAATACCAATAACTACACTTGATTTAACTCCAAAATTAACAAGTTCTGGTACAGCATCAAATTCTTTTATTCCCCAATCACGTTTAAGTTTAGCTACTGCAACACCAACTACATTGCCTTTATCATTCATAATCGGACCACCACTATTACCAGGCTGGAGTGCTGCATCAATTTGAAAGTTAGAAAAGTTGTTTCCAACTCCTGATAAAGAACTAACTATTCCTTTTGTTACTTTTACAGATGCGCTAATTCGTTTTCCAAATGGATGCCCTGCAACAAATACCTCTGTAAGTAGTTCAGGTGATTCTCTACTTAAAGGATAGAATTTTCTAGGTATGAAATTACCTTTTAATAAGGCTATGTCGTTACTAGGGTCGTAAGTAACAATGGATGCCTTAATTTTCCTACCTTTGTCATGTATTTTTACATCTGTACAGCCTTCAACAACATGATAATTAGTAACTACATAACCATCAGAAGTAACAGCAAAACCGCTGCCTGATGATGCAGAGTAAATCTCTTCATTATTTGCGTACAATAACTCATCATCTTCCCAAATGCCGCTTTCTATTGTTCCATCTGCATAGGTATATGTGCCTTGTCCGTTGTATTTGCCATTCTTAAACTCGCCAACGTATTTGTCTCCACTTGCAAAGGTATATGTGCCTTGTCCATGCCTTTTGTCATTCTTATGTTCACCAACGTATTTGTCTCCACTTGCATAGGTAAATGTGCCTTGTCCATGCTTTTTGCCATTCTTAAACTCGCCAACGTATTTGTTTCCACTTGCAAAGGTAAATGTGCCTTGTCCATGGATTTTGTCATCCTTCCATTCACCAACGTATTTGTCTCCATCTGCATAGGTATATGTACCTTGTCCGTTGTATTTGTCATTCTTAAACTCGCCAACGTATTTCTCTCCATCTCCACCTGCATAGGTAAATGTGCCTTGTCCATGCCTTTTGCCATTCTTAAACTCGCCAACGTATTTGTTTCCACTTGCAAAGGTAAATGTGCC
>Ga0209661_1001529_pt1 | contig 11534 bp, 9 predicted proteins | sample SaaInlV_120m_DNA_2_FD_184660 | JGI IMG/M metagenome (GOLD analysis project Ga0209661, IMG submission 184660) | Marine microbial communities from expanding oxygen minimum zones in the Saanich Inlet - SI072_LV_120m_DNA (SPAdes) (version 2) | ecosystem: Environmental > Aquatic > Marine > Intertidal... | reverse complement strand
GCGGCTAGAGTTTGTTCCAGCATTACCGATGAAAATTGGAATGTCATTAGATAGAAAACCAGACTTCCAAAGCCTAAGAATCCAAATACAGCACCAAGAAAAATTAGCGTAAAAGAGATAGGGAAGCCGATAAAGATGGCAAAAAGCATGACTCCAATCATGATCATGCCTAATATTTCATTGGTCATGGCCATCTTCCTTTCGTTGCAGCAAAGTAACTTTTCAGTAGTTCCGAAATACCTTGAATTAAAAGAAATAGAACTCCCACAGGAAGGCAAGTTTTGATAGGTGCCATCAGCGGCATCCACGCAGTGTCCATCCCGCGTTCACCACGAATCCACGAAAGATAAGCAAAATCAGTAGACATCCAGAGAAAAACGAAAAGTCCAGGAAAATAGAAAAATACATACAGGAAAAGATCTACCTTACCTTGTGTCTTAACAGACCATGTACGATAGATAAAATCTGCTCGGATGTGTACACCTTTGGAAAGGGCATATCCAGCTCCAAGCATAAAGAGTGCACCAGCAAGCATCCGGCTGATGTCATAGGCCCACATAGTTGGCGCAATGAAGGCATAACGGGCAACAACTTCAAAGACCATCGCCCCAAAAAGAGGTATGGTTAGCCAGCACACAATGCGGCCGATCCAAAGGCTGAAACGATCAATTTTGCTAATGATTATTCCCATCCAAACAGGCATGTCTTCAGGAAGCTTTCCTGTTGGATCACCACGTCTTTCAGCTATTAACTCATCAGTTATTTCTAGTTTTTCTGCTACAACAGACATAAATTAAATTTGATGAATAAAATAAAGAACAAGAATGATGAAACGTTAAAAAGTCATAAAAACGTGTCTTTTCGAGCAAAGCGAGAAATCGGTTTTATGCTAAGCACTGATATTATTAAGATCTCTCTCTTCGTTCGAGATGACAAATAAATAATTTAGGAGCTTTTACGCATTCGTCAAGGATATAGACAAAATAAAGAGGATGAAAAGCTTCAATTTAAGGAAGTTTTCATCCTCTCAAAAAGACTTTGAAAGATCTATTTGTTTTTATTGACGTAGGCCATACCAAGTTTAGCGTTGGTCATTTGTGATCCTGACCAGTATGGAACTGCTATATCGGCAAATTCCTTCATAGAAGTATAAACTTTTGCAAAGAATTTATTCTCACTGTTGAGTTTTGCATAGAGTTTCGCTGTTGCTGCCATGTACTCTGTGAAGTAGTCTGCAGGCGTATCATGTAACTGGACTCCATGGTTCTCAGTCAGGTCCTTGAGTGCCTTACCGTTTTCATAAATTCGGTAGGCCATGGACTGCATGAGTGAAGCATTTGCCGCAATCTGCATCGCATTTTGCTGTGCAGGAGTAAGGCTCCTCCAAACATCACCGTTGATGTACATGTCGGCATTCACGACGACTTGATGTAAACCTTGAAGATAATAGTGTTTGAGTACCTTCTGGAATCCGAAGACGCTGTCAGGTTTTGGACAACACCATTCTGCTGCATCGATAACACCTTTTTCCAACGCAGGTAAAATATCACCACCACCCATAGCTACTGCAGCAACACCAATGTCTCTGTAGCTTTGTCCAGGAATTCCTGGAGGTGTGCGGAAGCGGTATTTGCGAAAATCATCCATACTGTTAATTGGTTCTTTGAACCAACCAAGAGCTTCCGGACCTACTGGTTGCAGCATGAGACCTTTGATATTCATCCCCATCTCACCCCATAACTCGTCATAAAGTTGGCTTCCACCACCATACATATACCAAGAGACCCAGGCAATGTTATCAATTCCTAGACCAGCACCAGCAGTAGGTGAACCGAAAAGCATTGCTGCAGGATGATATCCAGACCAATAGTGAGTCCAGGCAAATCCGCCCTCAATCAAGCCTTTGTCGACCGCTTCAAGAGTTTCCTTCACACCCACTATGGCACCTGCTGGTAACACCTTGATTTGTACTTCTCCATTAGTGAGATCACTAACATTTTTTGCAAACTGTTTGAGCATCACCACTTCATCTGCCTTAGCTGGAATCACCGATTGCACCCTGATTGTCACCTTTTTTGCCTGAACGGCACCACCGACAAGCAGGAAAATCCCACAAGCTACTCCAATCACTGCTTTTATTGTTTTCCTCATTTCATCTCCTTAGTTTGAGATCATCGTCTAAAAAAGACGATATCGTTGTAAAATAATAGGACAATCCGGCCCCATGCAGGATTCTCCTTTCTTTCCTGCGTGACTATTGAAGAAAACGCAGGCAAAACAAAGATGGCTCTAAATATGTTCAGATCCAAATTTTGTTTTAATTATATTAAAAAAAACCCTCTCAAATAGAAGGTTGTGATAATGAGACTCAATGTCTCATTTCCATTGGTCGAGACAATCTAGCACAAGAAATATTTCTTGTCAAATAATAATTTAAATAAATTTATGCTAAATCATTACTTAACTGTTATTTTTAACTATAATAAAAATCTTGGGGTTGGGCTTGCTCGGAGATTTTAACAATAAGTAAAAATTAATGTGCTAAAAAGACAAAATTATTCAACAAATGAGTAGTTTCAATCTCGATCTTTTTAGTAATAAAATGACTAGTATATTAACTAGATCAAATGGCAGGCGGCAAAGTGGTCTTGGCTCAATTCACGCCATTGGGGAACTTCTTTACGGCAGCGGTCTTCAGCCATGGGACAGCGCGTATGAAATTTACAACCGGGAGGAGGATTGGCTGGGCTGGGGATTTCACCTTCTTATATTTGGGCTTTTATTTTTTCATTCTTTCATCTGGAGCATACTAAAATGTACTTCTATTTTCAAAGCAAAAAAAATAAGTTGCTTCCGTACCCTACCTACAAATAATTGCGTAAACAACCAAAGCCTTCCAACAACATCAAAACCGGATTAAGTAAATCCTCTTAATCGCATATTAGCTAACAAACGATTTTGAACAATTGTGCCAGTATACTATTGTGAGTCACTGATTTTTAAACAAAAATGGCCCTTCAACAGGTTTGACGTTAACAGTGTGTGTGATCAGATTATTTTCAGGAGTCCAGTAATGAAGCTGATAAGCAGGAGCTTCCAGGTAAAATTCTGACTCACGCGTCAGCGTCAAATCAAGAGCTAATTTCATTCCCAAGCTTGGAGCTGTGCTTATTACCGTGCCACACCAACGTGTATTGATTGGCAAATGAATATGACCGCAAATAATTTTTTCAACGTGATCGTGACTTTTAATTACATCGCCTAATAGCTCTTTCCCGATAAAACCGTCCTCATTTGTTTCAAGGACACCACAATTTACAGGTGGGTGATGCATGAAAATAAGAGTCGGCTGGTTCGGCATCTCTTTCAGTTTATCATTAAGCCACTGCGCTTGTCCTGTAGTTATTTCTCCACCTGGATTGCCAGGCATTGTGCTGTCTAATGCAATCAAACGAAGTTCATCATTCTCAATTACATAGTCTATTTTCTTGTCAGCTTCAACAGGGCAAGCGTCCTTACCAAAAGTTGAGCGTAGTAAGTCGCGGTCATCGTGATTTCCAGGGATAACATAAAAAGGTGTTTGGATTTGATCTAGTAAATATGCAGCATGTTTGAATTCTGCTGATTGTCCAGTATTGGTTATGTCTCCCGTGACCAAAACAACGTCCGGCTTGGGATTATGTTGGTTTATGTTAGCGATACATTGCACCAAATTTTCTGCCATTGGCGCAATCCCGTATGTTTTAGTGTCTTTCAGCGGTATGTGAGTATCACTGATTTGTGCGATGAGCATGTCTGATTGTTCTTAAAACTCTAGCTTTCACAGATTTGTCTATTTTTCGGAAAAGTGACAAGCCACGTAATGACCTTCGCTCATTTCACGCCATTGGGGAACTTCTTTACTGCATCGACTTTCTGCTAAAGGGCAGCGCGTACGAAATTTACAGCCTGATGGAGGATTTGTCGGGCTGGGGATTTCACCTTCCAGTTTTTGCACATTTCCACGCTCATCTGGATCAAGTGATGGTATCGCAGATAACAATGCTCTTGTGTAGGGATGGCGGGGATTGTTAAATAAATCACGGGTGGGAGCAGATTCGACAAGCGATCCGAGGTACATCACGGCAACGTGATCACAGATATGAGCTACCACACTCAAGTCATGACTGATAAATAGATAGGTCAACCCTAACTCTTTTTGCAAAGACTTTAATAAGTTGAGAATATCTGCTTGTATTGAGACATCAAGTGCTGCCACACTTTCATCAGCAACTACAAAGTCTGGATTGCAAACTAAGGTGCGGGCAATGGAAATACGTTGTCGCTGACCTCCGGAAAAAGCATGTGGAAAGCGCCGCAGGTGTTCAAGGTTTAGTCTGCATTTTGCCGCAATATCTCGTACCCGCTCATCAGTTTCTTCACGGGTTTTAGTAAGCCCCATGACTTCAAGAGGCTCCGCTATTATATCACGTACTGTCATACGTGGACTAAGTGCGGCATAAGGATCTTGAAAGATCAGCTGTGCAAGCTTTCGGTAGTTTTTCAGGTCCTTTTTCAGCAGACTGCCGACATCATAATGCACATCCGCATCTTCAAAAGTGATCTTGCCTGAAGTGATCGGTGCAGCCCGCAAAATGGCGCGACCAAGAGTGGTTTTACCGGAGCCGGATTCTCCAACAAGTCCGAAAAATTGTCCTGGCATGATGTTGAGTGAGACATCATTGACAGCTCGCAACATTGGAGGTTTACCAAACAAAGTGTGCCCCAGAGGAAATTCTACATTAAGGTTTTCGATCTGAATCAGTGGCGTATCCGTCATGCGGGCTTTCCTGCTGTATCAAGGACGAAACACGAAGACGAATGGCCATGCCCAAGCTCAGTTCGTGTAGGGACTGAGGCATTACAACGATCGGCTATTACTTCAGGACAACGGGTGTGAAAGACACATCCTGGTGGACGCTCCAGTGGACTGGGAATATCACCTTCAACTGGAGTTAAAGGCTGGTCAAGGGCATCAAGTTTGGGAAGTGCTTTGAGCAGGCCCTGCGTGTATGGATGGGCTGGAGATCGCAGGACATCACGTACCGGTCCGCTTTCGACAATTCTCCCCAAATACATGACCGAAACCCTGTCTGCAACTTGCGCAATGACACCAAGATCATGTGTGATAAAAAGAATCCCCATACCGAATTCTGAAACAAGATCTTTCATCAGATCCAGAACCTGAGCCTGAATTGTCACATCAAGGGCAGTGGTTGGTTCATCTGCAATCAGTAGTTTTGGTTTGGTCGAAAGCGCCATCGCAATCATCGCTCTTTGCCGCATTCCTCCGGACAATTCAAAAGCGTATTGGTGAAAACGTTTTCCAGCTTCGTTTATTCCTACCCTCTCAAGCATCTCAACTGAGAGTTCAGCAGCAGTATTTTTTGTCATCGTGGTGTGAATCAACAATTGTTCCACCATGTGGGAACCAATGGTGATTGCCGGAGCAAAACTGGCCATTGGTTCCTGAAAGATCATCGAAATAGCTCCGCCTCTTACTATCACCAGTTCACGTGAACTCTTCAGTGAGAGAACATCTACCTCCTCGGCTTCTAACTTCAGCTTGATGCTGCTTTCCGAACTGTATACTGCATTTGCAGGATTGAGTTGCATCAACGATTTAGCGGTAACGGATTTACCGGAACCTGATTCTCCGACCAAACCAAGCACTTCTCCGGCATTGATTTCAAAGGAAACGTTATCCACTGCAGTGATTCTACCTTCGTCCGTATCAAATTGTAGATTTAGGTTTTCAACGGTCAGTAGGCTCATTATTTGGTGTGTGAATAAGGGTCAGATGCATCGCGCAGGCCGTCTCCGACAAAGACGAAAGCCAAAACAAAAGCAATAAAGAAAATGACTGGTATAAAATACCATTGATAATTCAACAAAACATCTGCTTTGGAAACATTTTGCATCAACGAACCCAATGAGTTAACCGGATCAGTTAAGCCTAAACCAATGAAACTCAGTGCGGTTTCAGAACGAACCACATAAGGGAAGGTAATCATCAAATCAACGATGATATAGCTGGTAAAACTAGGAAGTAAATGTTTGCGAATAACATGACTGGCAGAGGCACCACTCAACTCAGCGGCAAGAACATATTCTTGACTCCTTTCACTCAAGAGATGTGTCCGAATGCGTCGGGCCAGAGTTGGCCAACCTATCAAACCTAGAATTGTAGCGATAAAGAAGAAACGTGTTTCAGCACTCCACTCATCCGGCATAAATGCTGCCAGGGCCATGAAGAGTGGAATCGGAGGAACCGTCCGGATAGCATCGGTAATCATTTGCAGGATTGAATCTATCCAGCCTCCATAATAACCGGCCACACCACCGATTACCAACGCCAATACAAAAGAGAGCAGCACCCCGAGAGTGCCAACCGCTAGCGAAGTATAAATAGCGTGCAAGGTTCTGGAAAAGATATCTTTGCCTGATTTTTCTGTACCGAATAAATGTATTCCCCCCTTGTCCATGCCAAAGAGATGCTTCTTGAAGGTAAGTGTTTTTAGCTCGAAGTCGAATGTGGTTCCGGGTAAGTCAATATTGAGGTCAATAAAACTGTACTCCCAATCATCTACCCACAATTCCAGATAGCGACGTTTTTCACGATTTTCAGTTAAAACCCATCTAAAATTGGTTTTTATTGAGCGTTTTCGTTCGGTTGTATACAAAAATGGTCTAGCTGAAAAACCATTTTCGTCCCAGAATTTTGGAAATTGAGGAGGACCGTTTTCGTAAGATTTATCACGACCGCCCATTGTTGGTTCATATGGAGAAAGAAAAGGAGCAAAGAGTCCAATGAGAATCATGACTGTCAAAGCCCATCCAGCAATCATTGCAGTTCGGTTGCTTTTGAATCGTGACCGAATCAACTGCCCTTGAGATGCAGTGAAATAGCTTTCCTTCAAATCTTGACTGTTTTCTACTGGTTTGGTTTTGCTAAAAATTCCCATAAGTTTATCCGACCAATCCCTGTCTTACTCGCGGGTCCATCAAGGCCAGCATGATGTCGGTCACGAAGTTCACCAACACGATGCTGGCAGTCAAGAGAAAAATAATCGCACCTGCCAGTTGCTGATCATTAGATCGCGCCAGTGCGTCAATCAACAAAGCACCTGCTTCTGTAAGGGTCAAGATCAGGGCAACTACCGGTAGGTCATTGAAAATACGGTTGAGATCGAAACCAAGCGAGTTGATCACTGGTCCCAGCGAGTGTTTTGCCGGATAACGCCAGAGCAATTTGCGTCCGGATATTCCGCGGGCTGAAGCGGCCGTGACATATAGTTTTCCTATTTCATCAAGCATTAAAGCACGTACCGTCTGCATAGCAAATGCTGTGGCAGACCACCCGAGCACAAAAATAGGCAGCCAAGCTCTGGATAAAAAATCCATGAATTTATCTAAAGACCACGCAGCGTCACGAAATTCATTCGAAAATAGTCCAGTCAGTGATTCTTGAAAAAATACAGTGGAAAATAACATAATGATCAGCGCAAGTAAAAAATTAGGCAAAGCAAGGCCTAGATAGCTGATAAAACGGATAAAGTTATTGGTAACTGCATTTGAGGTGGTTGCAGAATAAATGCCGATGGGTATGGCTAAAATATAAGAAAAAATCAGGGCCGCAAGACAAATTCCCAGACTGATCCAAAATTTATCACTCAGCAATTCGTTTATATTGAGACGGAGTATACAGCTATCCCCAAAATCTCCATCAATGAACACATTTCCTACCCAAGTTCCCCAGCGTATTGGAAAAGGTTTATCCAAGCCCAATCGCCGTTCTTCGGCGGCAATGTCTTCAATGGTTATGTTCTGACCTTGAGTATTTTTAAAGGCAAGATAGCGTTCAGCACAGTTTGCAGGTACCAACTCCATCAATGAAAAAACGATCAAAGAGACCACCAACAAGGTGAATAATGAAAGAAATGCTCTTGTAATCGTAAACTGAATGAACTTCAGCATTTTAGGGTCTAAACGGGAAGCAATTTCGAAAAGGAAAAAACCGGGCTATTAATAACCCGGTTTTATAAAATTAATGAGGTCTTACTTATCTAAATACCATTGAGTACCACGATAAGGTAAGTTCCAATAGTACTCGTAAGAGTGCGTCTTGAACTCAGTAACATTTTTCAGACTGTTGTGATGATAAATTGGACCAGTAGCTAACACTGTACCAATAAACAACATATTACCAGTCATATTCTCAACCAGGCGAGCGCCAATCTTATTTGATTTAGCAGTACCTGCCGGTTCAGACTGGAAAGCATTAATATCATCAATCATCTGATAAACATACGCCGGTGGTTTAACACCTTTTGCACCGTTTGAGTCAATGTATTCAGCCCACAACATTCCTGTACGCAGGAAGAAATAGGTCTCAAACGGAGGAACAAACGGAGCGTTGTTTCCTTGTACAATTGGCAGAGGAAGTCCTTTGCGCCACATTCCAACATCAAGTTTGTTGGAGGATTGTGCAGAGCGGAACTCATCTGATGTTACCTCTTTAACTGTAGACTTAACTCCAACGTTAGACCACTGCTGACCAACCAGTTCAACTACTTCACCTGCAATTCCTTGAGTTGCAAACTGAAGGTTAAGAACTAGTTTCTCACCATTTGGTAACTCACGGAAGCCGTCACCATCAACATCTTTTAAACCAACTTCGTCCAGTAATGCCTTGGCTTTAGCAGGATCAAAAGCAGTCAAATGATTTAACCATTTCTTCTCAATAAAGTCTGGAGAAGGTGAAAAACCTACATATTGCTGCGGAACACCTTGTCCAAAGAAAGCAACTTCGTTGATTTCATTACGGTCCATAGCCAGAGACATGGCTTGGCGGAATCGCAAATCACCAAAGACTTTTCGCTTCTCAAGGTTTTCTGAAGTGACATTGAATGTGAAAGTCGGTGCAGCAATTTCAGGTTTCAACTGTACCTTGTATTTACCTGCATCTTGTTTCTCCAACAGAAGAGGCGCCATTGCAAGCTGCAATGTTTGCGACTTAAATGTGACTTCACCGTTGACCAATTTCAGCATTCGAACCTCATTATCGCTGACATAGATCTCATCCTGCTCATTGATGTAAGGCAATTGCTGGCCTTGAGTATCAACCTGGAAGAAGTACGGATTTGCCACCAAGTGACGACCATCAGGAGAATCTGCAACATAGATGTGAGACTCCAAAGTTGGTGTTGTGTCTGCTGGTAACCTACCTGCCAATTTAGGTGTTTTCAACATTGGTGTTGGTGTGTCCATCCAATCGGAATTACCAAAATAAGCTGATAGAACGTCCAAACCATTTTTGTAACCGGCCGCTTTGGCCAGTTTGTCTGCATTCGGATTAAGCTTAGGATCCCATTTGCTCAAGAAATGCTTAGGCTGGAAACCCTGAGCAAATGATGATGCAAAGTGAGACAACAAGCCAGGTTTTGGTGCTGGCAAATCAAAACGAACAGTTTGTGCGTTAACAACTACTACATTCATGCGTTTACCAGCGACTAAAGCATAGTCTTTGGTTTTAGCAATTACATCTTTATTTAGTGCCAAATTATCATACCAGTATTTTACATCTTCTGCAGTGAACGGCGCACCATCAGACCATCTGTGCCCTTTTCGCAGATAGAAGGTCAACTGCGTGAAATCACTGTTCCACTTCCAGCCTTTTGCAACCATTGGGACAATTGTCTGCAGATCATCAGAGTAACGAACCAAATTGACATGACGAACCGACATAAAACCGGCTGTACCAGCTTCAGGTGCATTCGACAAGTTATTATAAGTTCCTCCGAAACGCCCGATAGAATGATAAGGCACAACTACCAAAGGCTCAGAAGGCAGTCGATCTGCGACTGAAGGAACTGAACTTGGGTTACCACGAATTTTACCGTTGAGACTGGCAATGTCCGGATTGCCTTGGAAGCTCATTTTACAACCAGCCAGTTTCTCGAACTCAGCGAGTTCATACTGCTGCGGAAATTGTCCGGCTTTGACACCTTTCGAGTCCGCTACTGTTACAGCAGGACATCCTGCCAAGGCGACATTACTTCCGAAAATCAGCAGAAGACCTGCTACCGCAAGACTTCCCCCCGAAAATAATCTGCCCAATATTCTGGAATAACGCATTTGCATCTCCATTATGGTTTTGCCAGAGAATATCTCATAATTATTCCGGAAACCAGAATCCTGAATTGAATTAAGTACCGGTGTTCTGTCCCTGACTCTCAGAACAAAAAGTTTAACAATAAATAAATATTGCCCCTGTTAAAAACAAAAACCGTTTCATTGCGAGCGAATAGATAAATTCTTCATGGTGCTCAATTTTTCGCACTCTTGATAAACAGTTTTCCTGCAAACAATCTACGGTTATGACTACTGCCAAGTCCAAGGAGTTCTCTGCAAGTGTCTTTAACAATACGGTTTGATGTTTTTTAAAACAACCGGATTCTAACATTTAACCTGTTCATGTCAAGTCATTTGTTATCATAATTTATTCTTATTTCTGCTTGCACAAAATCTCTGCTGATATCCGTGCCGTACCCGATTTTGCAGACTCATTAAGATTCAGCTGGCCAAAGTAAATACCAGCTTGTTCTGCAACATCCTTAAACTGCTTAAGCAACTGAAAGTGGATCATGCGCTGCGGAACAATTTGGTCATCACAAACTCACGGTGCCCCAGTGATTCAGCGCAGGTGTGACGTCCATTCGCGGTACGCACAGTTATGTTAATCAGTTCATCTCCAGCCTGATCGAGATTTAATTCGCGCTTTAGAATTCCTGAGACATCAAGGTCAATATGCTCACCCATTGTTGCTGCAGTGTTAGGATTTGCAGTAAGTTTAATCACTGGTTCAATTGGATTACCGATCACATTTCCCTGTCCTGTTGGGAAGAGATGCACAGTAAAACCTGCCGCGGACTGAAGTGTCACACACTCCGCAGCTGCAGAGGATGTATCCATGAAATACAAACCCGGCCCTTTTGTCGGTTCTTCCGCAGGCTCAAGCACATCAATAAAATTTGTTTTTTGTCCGATTTTCTGCAAATTACCAAATGCTTTTTCTTCAATCGTTGTTAAACCACCGGCGATATTGCCTTTTGTAGGTTGTGACTCAGAAAGGTCATTCGTCTTATTTTCAAGAATAAAGTCATTGTAATCATTCCAAGTTTTGAGAAACTTTGTTTTGGCTTCAGTATTTGCAGCACGTGTGGCACAAACCTGTTCGGCACCGGTTAGTTCAGAAGTTTCACCAAAGCAGAGGTGCACACCAAGAGGATCCAGTTTGTCCATCAGATTCCCTACAGTGGGATTTGAGCCCAGTCCGGAAGTTGTGTCTGATTCTCCGCATTTTACAGAAATCCACAGATCCGAAAGCGGACATTCCTCACGCTGAAGTTCGGTTGCCCACTGGACGTATTCCTGGGCCTTGCGTGATGCTTCGGCTACAGTTGCAATGTCACCGCGGCCTTCTATGCTGAATC
>Ga0209661_1001522_pt1 | contig 11562 bp, 10 predicted proteins | sample SaaInlV_120m_DNA_2_FD_184660 | JGI IMG/M metagenome (GOLD analysis project Ga0209661, IMG submission 184660) | Marine microbial communities from expanding oxygen minimum zones in the Saanich Inlet - SI072_LV_120m_DNA (SPAdes) (version 2) | ecosystem: Environmental > Aquatic > Marine > Intertidal... | reverse complement strand
CGAAGTTAATTCTGAAGAAGTTCCTGTCGAAGTTAATTCTGAAGAAGTTCCTGTCGAAGTTAATTCTGAAGATACAATTGAAAATAATGACTCTTCTAAAAAATCTGAACAAACTGTTGAAGAATTATCAAAATTACTAGATTTGGAAAAAGAAAAAGTATTTCAATTTGAAGAAAAATTAAAACATGTATTAGCAGATTTTCAAAATCTTAGTAAAAAAACAAAATCTGATATTGAACATGGTGTTAATTCTAAAATTAATGAATTTATGTTAGATTTTATCAAAATTTATGATGATTTTATTCGAGCTAAAGATGTACTATCTGAAAGTAAAATTAATGCAGATGGTTTAAACTCTATTTTAAAAAATATGGAATCATTGATGCAAAAATATGATGTTACAGCCATTGAGGCATTGGGCGAAATTTTTAATCCAAATTTCCATGAGGCTATTTCTGTAGTTTCTGATCCTGCTTTAGATGATAATACCATCATTAAAGAGATCAGGAAGGGATATATTTCTCATCAGAGTATAATAAGACCTACGCTGGTAGAAATTTCAAAGAAGGATGATGATAAAAAATGACTAAAATTATTGGTATTGACTTAGGAACAAGTAACTCTGCGGCTGCAGTTGTAATGGGTGGAAAACCAACTATTATTCCTGCTGCTGAAGGTGCAACTGTAGGTGGCAAAGCTTTTCCATCAGTTGTTGCATTTAGTAAGGATGGCGAACTTTTAGTTGGTGAACCTGCACGAAGACAATCTGTAACTAATCCCGATAATACTATTTTTGCTGCTAAAAGAAAAATGGGTTCAGATGAAACTTTTACAATTTTAGATAAACAATACAAACCTCAACAAATTTCTGCATTCATTCTTCAAAAAATTAAAAAAGATGCAGAAGCATTTGTTGGAGAAAAAATTGAGAAAGTAGTAATTACAGTTCCTGCATATTTTGATGATAATCAACGTCAAGCCACTAAAGATGCTGGTACAATTGCTGGTCTTGATGTTGTTAGAATTATTAATGAACCAACTGCAGCAGCATTAGCATTTGGATTAGATAAATCTAAACAAGATATGAAAATACTTGTTTTTGATTTTGGTGGCGGTACATTAGATGTCACTATAATGGAAATGGGTGGAGGTGTCTTTGAAGTACTTAGTACATCTGGAGATACCAAATTAGGTGGTACAGATATGGATAAAGTTCTAATTGATTATGTTGTAGATGAATTTAAGAAAAAAGAAGGTGTTGATCTATCTTCTGATACAACTGCAATGACAAGAATTAGAGAGGCTTGTGAAAAAGCAAAAATTGAATTATCCACAGTAATGGAAACTGATGTCAATTTACCGTTTATTGCACACGATCCTTCTGCAGGTGCTAAAAACCTTGAATTAAGAATTACAAGAGCTAAACTGGACGAATTAATTGGACCAATCGTTGATAGATGTAAGCCTTCAATACTCAAAGCATTAGAAGACGCAAAATTATCTAATTCTGATATTAATAAAATTGTCATGGTGGGCGGACCAACAAGAATTCCATTAGTCAAAAAATTCGTTAGTGAAGTTATTGGACAAGAAACTGAATCCGGTGTTGATCCAATGGAGGCAGTAGCAATGGGAGCTGCAATTCAGGCAGGAATTATTGCAGGTGATGTAACAAGCGATATTGTTTTGCTTGATGTAACGCCTCTAACATTAGGAATTGAGACATTAGGTGGTGTAAGAGAACCCCTAATTGAAAGAAATACTACTATTCCAACTTCCAAAGCTAAAGTTTTCACAACAGCTGCTGATCATCAAACAGCTGTAACTATTCATGTTGTTCAAGGAGAAAGACCTATGGCAACTGATAATGTTTCTTTAGGAAGCTTTAATCTTACTGATTTACCACCAGCACCAAGAGGAGTTCCTCAAATTGAAGTTAAATTTGATATTGATGCAAATGGAATTATCAATGTTACTGCAAAAGATCTTGGCACACAAAAAGAAGCAAAAATTACTATTGAATCTAATTCAAAATTATCTCCAGAAGAAATTGAAAAATTAAAAGAAGATGCTGAAAAGTTTTCTGATGAAGATAAATTAAAGAAAGAAAAAATTGAACTCAAAAATGAGGCAGAGAGTTATATCTATACTACTGAAAAATTAGTAAATGATGATTTAAAAGATAAGATTTCACAAGAACAAGGAATTAGAATTACTGATGCAGTAAAAGAAGTCAAAGAAGTTTTAGATAAAGAAGCATCTGAATTGAAACCCAAACTTGAAGCACTTCAATCTTTAGTTAATGAAGTGACCACTGAACTTTACAAGAATGCTACTCCACCACCTGGTGCTGATGGACAACAGGGTGCTGATGGACAACAGGGTGCTGATGGACAACAGGGTGCTGATGGACAACAGGGTGCTGATGGACAACAGGGTGCTGATGGACAACAGGGTGCTGATGGACAACAGGGTGCTGATGGACAACAGGGTGCTGATGGACAACAGGGTGCTGATGGGACAACTGCTGAATCAGATTCAACTGATGGGCCAAAAACTAACTAATTTTTTAAATTCAATCATTTATAGTGTAATTATAATGAAGGAATAACTTATGAGTGCAAAACGTGATTATTATGAAGTTTTAGGAGTTTCTAAAACCTCTTCTCCAGATGAAATAAAAAATCAATATCGAAAATTAGCATTAAAGTTCCATCCTGATCGTAATCAATCTGCTGATGCTGGAGAGCATTTTACAGAAATCTCTGAGGCATATGCTGTTCTTTCAGATTCTGAAAAAAAACAAACGTATGATCAACATGGACATGCTGGAGTTGATGGTCGATATAGTAGTGATGATATTTCTCAAGGTCGCGGTGGAGGATTCAATGATATCTTTGAATCAATCTTTGGTCGCGGAGGCGGTGGAGGATTCAATCAACAGCAACGTGGATCTGATCTTCTTTATCAAACTACAGTGACATTGGAAGATGTACTACACGGAAAAAAAATGGAAATTAATTTACAAAAACAAATTAAATGTGATAATTGTAGCGGGTCTGGTTGTAAACCTGGTACAAATAAAAAAACATGTGCAACATGTAACGGCCAGGGAGAAGTAAGACAAACTCGTGATATGGGATTTGCTTCATTTGTTACTGCTGCACCCTGCCCTACTTGTAGAGGTGAGGGGTCTATGATAGAAAAGCCATGTGGTGATTGTAAAGGAAAAGGACGAGTTAAAGGAACTAAAAAAGTTGATTTCCAAATTCCACCTGGAATTGATTCTGGTGATTACATTGTATCTAATGAAGGAAATGAAATTCCAAATGGAGTGAATGGCGATTTAGTCATTAGAGTTCAAGTTCAACCTCATAAATATTTCCATAGAGATGGAAAAGATATTTTCTATGATCAAGATATTTCTATGATTGATGCTGCATTAGGTTGTGAAATTAGTGTTCCCACTTTAGAAGGAAATGAAAAAGTTAAAGTTAATTCTGGTAGCCAACCAAATCATATCATCAAATTAAAAGGAAAAGGAGTTTCTCATATTAATTCAAGAGGAACAGGAGATCAGTTTATTCGAATGGTTGTGACTATTCCCAAAAAACTCAGTAAACATCAAAAAAATCTTTTAGATGAATTTCAAAAAACTACTGATTAATTGATAAAAATGAAAATTGCATTAGATGTTGATGGAGTACTTGCCGATGTAATAGTATCCTGGTTAAATTACAGTAATTCCATTCGGCCACATATTTCTAAAAATCAAGTAACTGATTGGGAATTTTGGAAAAAATTTGATATCAATCCATTTGACTTTTATTCTGAACTAAGTTACTGTTGGAAAAATTGGGAATCATTGCCTCCCACGGAACAAAATTTATCATCTACAACAAAAAATCTTTCAACCCTTGGACAGGTAGATATTGTAACTGCTAGAGAACGTTCTACTGATTCCTTTGTAAAAAATTGGCTAAATTTTCATAATATTTCATATGATGATTACGTATCCGTAATTGATGGACCTATGAAATCTAATTTAGATTATGATGTTTTTATTGATGATTCACCTTTGAATGCAGTAAAATTTCTTGAAAATAATAAAAAAGTTATTTTATACTCACAACCTTGGAATATGCATATTTCAAATGATAAATTAGATCGAATTACAAATCTTTCAGAAGCGATTGAAAAAATTAAATCATATTAATTTTTTATAAACTTTCTAATGTTTATTTGATGACCGTTTCTAACGTGAGTTACGTGACTTGTTTTCATTAGTTCTGCAATTTTATCTTCATTGTAAAATTTTATGTTGTAGCGTCCAATTATTTTTTCACAAGTTACACAATAAATTTCCTTAAATTCCATTTTATCTCTTAATTAACCCTGTTCTAATTTCTTTTTAATATTTTTTAAAAGCAGTTTATTTATTATCTCGCCTGAAGCTTTACCTCTTAGTTCTTTCATTACCATTCCCATTAATGGTCCCATTGCCCTTTCTTTTTGATTTTTAATAATTTCTTGATTTTTATTTACTATGTCTTTGATAATTTTATCTACATCTTCTTCGCTGATGGATTCGATTGAAGTGTTTTTCATAGCTTCTTCTATGCTTTTTGATTTTTTAGACATTATATTTTCAAAAATTATTTCAATTGATTCTTTTGCAATCTGATCTTTTTCTAACAATTCAAATAATTTGAAAATATGTTCATTTTTTAATACATTTGAATCTAGACCTTTTCTTTCTAAATTTGTAATTGTTGAGCAAAGAATTGATGCAACAAATGTTGGATTTGTTTTAATTTTTTTAACTATATTTTCAAATAATTCGATATATTTAGAATCAAAAATTTGTTCTGCAAGTTGTTGATTCATTTCATATTTTGTTTCTATTTCTTTAATTGAATCGTCCCATAATTTTGGAATATTTTTTTCTGCATCTTCCAATTCATCCTTACTGATAATTATTGGAGGAATGTCTGTTTCTGGATACATTCGTGCAGCTCCTGGTCTTGGTCTAAGAAATTTTGTTTCACCTGACTGAGTAGCTAATCTTGTATCTATTGGTATGCCCTGATTTTTGATATGTTCTATTCTTAAAACAATTTGATCAATTACTGTATGAATTTTTTCCTCAGGAGATGCTAAAATTAAAAATGCATCATTTTGATTAATTTGTAAAAAATTCTTCAATTCTTCCAAATCTGATTCTTCTATGCCGTAGTTTGGTAACTCGTCTGAATGAAAAACTCCACCAATTCCAAAAAATCTGACTAATTCAGCTACTTCCTTACCTAATCTGATATCTTGATAAGGTGAATATCCAAACATTCCAGCCATGTTTTTAAAAGATACAGCCATTATTTTCTGATTTTTCTTTATTGCGTTTTGAATAATCTTTGATTCACATTTTATAAATAATTCCGTAATATCTTTTTTATCTTGATTACTATGTTTCCAATTACTTTCTTGTATTTTTTTTGAAATTTTTAATATTCCGTGTTGTCTTTTTGCTTCATATTCTACAACCTTTTCTAATTGATCTAATTGCTGTACGCCCTTAACTTCAATTACAACTCCTTTCCCATCTCTAATTGATACATTAACATCTTGTCGAATTGATCCTAATCCTCTTTTTACTTTTTTTGTACTTCTCAAAATTCTTCCTAGTGATAATGCAATTTTTTTAATTTCTGCCGAATCTACTTCAAAAGGATCTGTTGCAATTTCAACTAGTGGTACACCTAAACGTTCTAATCCAAATTTTCTAACATTTCCTTCTTCCCCTAAAATTTTTGCAGCATCTTCTTCCAAACAAATTGATTGAATTCCAATTTTTGTTTCTCCTGCATTATAAAACCCACCTTGTGAAATTAACATTGTACGTTGAAATCCAGTCGTATTGGAACCATCAATTACTGTTTTTCTCATAGGATAAATTTCACTAAAAATATTTGATTTTAATGCTGCAGCAATAGTTAATGCAATTTTTCTTGCATCCTCATCTAACTCGTGTGGTGGTTCTTCATCTTGTTCAACTAGACAACTACTTTCATGATTTGCATAATACATGATTGTTTTTGATTTTGTACTTTCAAATAATGCCGCAGGATCAAATTCACCTAATTCACTTTTAGAAGCTCGTAATTTTCTTTGAAATTTAATACCGTAATCCTCTGATTCAATAGGAGTACAATCACAAAATAATTTTTTATTAGTTGCAAGTTGTTGATGAATCTCTAGTCCTACTTTTACGCCTACATCTTTTATTGAAAATTTTTCCATATTATTGTCCATTATGTTGTAAATTCTGATGCAATTTCATTAAGCATGTTTTCTTTAATTTCATCATACTTTTCAGTATTTCCTGTTATCCACATTGCCTTAACCAATGCAATTTCTGAAATCATGTTTTCAAGAGGCGTTATTCCTAAATTTAATAGATCTCTACCACTTTCGTAAACTGTCATTCTTACTCTACCGTCTATACATTGAGAGGTCATTCCCATGAAAATTCCTTTTTCTTTTGCTATTTTTATTACTGGATACATATTTTTTCCAATATGTCCTAACCCTGTACCTTCAAAAATTATTGCTTTATACCCCGAATCTATTATGTTTTTTAACAAATCTGGATTATACCCTGGATGATATTTTACTAGAGCGACTTTTTCATTTATTTTTATTTTAGGTTCAAACGTATCTGCTGTAAAAAATTCTCTTTTCTTGTTTTCATGAATTTCATTATTTACAACTAAAAATGCTGGATCACTACCTATTGTTTGGAATGCGCCTCTTTTACTGGTATGATTTTTTCTTACACGTGTACCGATATGACATGCAATTGCTTCATCATTCTCATCTTGATGCATTGCTATGTAGACCCCGTTTGTTTTATTGGATTTAGTGAGAAATTTTATTGCTCCAATTAGATTTAATGCTGCATCTGACGATGCACGATCTGATGATCTCTGTGATCCAACCAATACTATGGGTATTGTAAAACCTGCTAGTGAAAAAGATAGATATGATGATGTATAGTGCATGGTATCTGTTCCATGGGCAATAATTATTCCTGAATAGTCTGATTTACTGTATTCTTTTATTGTTTCAGCAATTTTTAGCCAATGTTCTGGCATAATATTTTCAGAATATTCTGAAAATAGTACTTTTGTGTCAATGTTTGCTATTTTAGCAAGTTCTGGAACTGACGAATTTAATTCTTCAGCTGTTAATACTGGTGTAACTGCACCTGTTCTATAATCAATTTTACTTGCAATTGTACCTCCAGTTGATAATAGTAGAATACTTGGCAAACTTTGATTTTTTTGAATTTCTTTATTTTGTTGAATATTTTTTTCAACATGTGGATTTTTTTCTATTTTTTCTATTTTTTCTATTTCTAAACCAATGTTATATCCACTTTTTAATTTTAAAACAATATGTTTGTCGTCACTGTGCTCGTATCTTGGCATCACTATTCCTGAATATGTGATATCTGCGAAAACTTTTACAGAATCTCCGACTAGAATTTCATTTGTTTTAAGAAATAGTAATGAACTTCCGTTATATCCTGTATATTCTGACATTTATGAGAATTAGATTTGTTATTTAATTAAAACTATCTGTAATAGGAAGCAACTAGTTTTTCACCCAATTTAAGATCTTTTTGTTCTCTAACTTTCTTTACTGCTTCTTCAAAATGCTTCATTGCTACTTTAGCATCAATAGTTGTTTTCTCAATATCTTTTACATCTGGATGTGAGTCTAAGTATTCGTGAATTACTAATGACACTGCAGTATTTGCAATTGATGCTGTATCTGCACCGCTAAGTCCATCAGTTAACTCTGAAAGTTTTTCAAAGTCAATGTGTTTTGGATCACTTTCTTCAGTAACTGTTGGTATTTTTTCTGCATTTAATTTTAAAATACTCTTTCTACTTTCTTTATCTGGAAGTGGAATTTGTATAATTTTATCAAATCTTCCTGGTCTTAACAATGCAGGATCAATCATATCTGCTCTATTTGTTGCAGCTAAAACTATTACTCCGTGCATATTTTCCATACCGTCTAATTCTGTAAGTAATTGACTGACAACTCTTTCAGTAACTGCATTTTCTCCACCTGCCCCTCTTATTGGTGCAATTGAATCAATTTCATCAAAGAATACTACGCAAGGAGATGATTGTCTTGCTCTTTTGAAAATTTCTCTAATGCCTCTTTCTGATTCACCTACCCATTTTGATAATAATTCAGGACCTCTTACTGAAATGAAATTTGCTTCACTTTGTGTAGCTACTGCTTTTGCAAGTAAAGTTTTTCCAGTACCACTTGGACCGTGAAGTAATATTCCTCTTGGCATGCTGTGTCCTAGCTTATCATATAATCCTGGGTATTTCATTGGCCATTCAACTGCTTCTTGTAATTCTCGTTTAACATCTTCTAATCCTCCAACTTCTTCCCAACTGATATCTGGATTTTCAATGAATACTTCTCGCATTCCGGATGGTGTTACCTCAATCAATGCTTTTGTAAAATCTTCATGGTTTACAATTAGTTTATCTAAAGTCTCTGGAGACAATTTTTCTTCTTCTAAATTAAGTACTGGTAATAATCTTCTCAAACATTTCATCGCAGCTTCTTTACAGAGATATTCTAAATCTGCACCAACATATCCGTGACTAACTGATGATATTTTCCCCATGTCGACATCATCTGCTAATGGCATGTTTCTGCTGTGAATTGCAAGAATGTCGCTTCTTCCTTTTTTATCTGGAACTTTAATCTCAATTTCTCTATCAAATCTACCTGGTCTTCTAAGTGCAGGATCTATTGCATTTGGTCTATTTGTTGCTGCAATAACAATAACTTTCCCCCTTGCTTCTAATCCGTCCATTAATGATAACATTTGTGATACTACCCTACGTTCCACTTCTCCAGTAACCTCTTCTCTTTTTGGTGCAATTGAATCAATTTCATCTACAAAGATAATTGATGGAGCTTTTTCTCTTGCTTCTTTGAAAATTTCTCTTAATCTTGCTTCACTCTCTCCATAAAATTTGCTCATTATTTCTGGGCCTGAGATACTGATGAAATGAGCTTGACTTTCATTTGCAACTGCTTTTGCAAGTAAAGTTTTTCCTGTACCTGGAGGACCGTATAGTAAAACACCTTTTGGTGCTTCAATACCTAATTTTTCAAAAATCTCTGGATGTCTTAATGGAAGCTCAATCATCTCTCTAACTTTTTTAATTTCATTTGTTATGCCACCAATGTCTTCATAGGTAACTTGTGGAACTCCACGTAATGTTTCCCCTTTTTCTGCAATATGGAAAACTGTTTTTTGTGTAATCAAAACTGCATCAGCTGCTGGTGTTACGCCAATTACTTGAAATGTCAATCGTCCACCAAAGTATGGGACCATCACATTGTCTCCTTTGATTAATGGAACACTTTCTAAAGCATCAGCAAGATACCTTTCATCTATTGGAGGTATTGCTTCTAGTGGTGCAACTACTACCTTTTCAGCAGCAACTGCTTTAATTTTTCTAACTGAAATAGTATCTCCGATTGCTATGCCTGAATTATTTCTACCTAGTCCGTCAATTCTGATTATTCCTTTACCTTCATCAGATGGATATAATGGAAGACATTTTGCTACTGTTCTTCTCTTACCTTTAATTTCAATAACATCCCCAGTTGATGCATTTAGGGTATCCATTGAGTCATAATCAATTCTTGCTACTCCTCTCCCAACATCTCTTGTATATGCTTCAAGAACCTTGAGAGAAAGTGCATTTTGACTCATAAATGAAGAATCCTTAATGTATTTTTTATACCTTTGTGATAATTCCTCTCTGTTCTAACCATACAAAGCTTAAAATCCTCTTTTCTCATGGAAACGATCAACTTGGGTAAAAGACCATTAGTACGTAGACGAGGCCGTGGAGGTCATCAGTTTAGATCAACTGCTACTGGTAAAGTCGGAAAAACCGCTACTTATCCACGTTTTCCACTAGCAGAAAATCATACTGGTGAAATTATAGATTTAATCCATGAGCGCGGAAGAGAAGCACCATTATCTAAAGTTAGATTTGAAGATGGCACTGTTTCCTTTATTCCAGCCGTTCTTGGAACTAAAGTAGGTGAATCATTAGAATTTGGCTTAAAATCAAAAATTGAAAAAGGAAATGTAATTAGTGTTCAAAATATTCCTGACGGTACTATTGTTTGTAACATTGAAAGACACTTTGGAGACGGTGGTGCTATTGTAAAATCTGCAGGAACTGATGCAACTATTTTCTCACACGGTGATGATGGTGTTACAATCAAACTTCCTTCTGGCAAATTTGCAACTCTTAATCCAAAAAATAGAGCAATGATAGGTACTCTTTCAGGTGGTGGAGCAACCGAACGCCACTTTATGAGCGCTGGAAACAAATGGCGTAGTTTTAAAGCTAAAGGAAAGAAATATCCAATTGTTAGAGGTGTTGCACAAGCATCATATGTTCACCCACACGGTGGTGGTAGACATCAACACGTCGGACAAAGTTCTACTGTATCTAGAGATGCACCTCCTGGAGCAAAAGTCGGAAGCATTGCTGCTAGAAAAACCGGTAGAGCAAGAATTAAAGAAAGAAAGTAGTTTTTCTTTAAAGATAAAATTGATTAACGAGTTTCTTAAATTTTCTATCAATGTCTAACCAACGTTTAAGACTTTTTGTAACTGGTAGAGTGCAAGGTGTTTTTTTTCGTCAGAGTCTAAAAGCTAAATCTGTACAAAATAATATTTTTGGATGGGTAAAGAATCTCGAAGACGGTCGCGTTGAATGTATTTTGGAAGGTACTGAAGAAAATATTTCTGTACTTGTGAAATGGGCTCATAATGGCCCTGCCAATGCAATAGTTGAAAATGTTGAAATTCATGATGAAAAATTTGATAATGAATTTACAAAATTTGATGTTTTGTATTAATGGATATTTTCATATGCTGTTTTGAATAATTCAGTAAATTCTGAAATTGGTTGATCTTTTTTAATTTGAATAGTTTGTATTGGATCTTTTCGACTTTTTTGAATTTTAATAATAACCCCGTCTCGTTCTGGCTCCACATCAATAAACCATCTAAATGTCATTGATTTGCAAAAAACCACTCTGTGCATTCTAATGTCTTCTAATACGTTTTCTCCTAGCGTAAAGCAAAATTCTCTAATTGAATCAAAAAGAGGCAGTACCGTTACTGGAATTTGTTTTTTAAAATCTTCATAATTTCTTTTATTTCCAAACGAAATTAATCCTTCCATACGGATGTAATTTTAATTTTAATTATAAAGGTAGTAGATCCGCTGGTTCCAGTCTAGACAAATAGCCCCATTTCAAGGCGTACAAGATCCGCCACGTAGACGAGGAAGCGTGGATGTCCTACCTTAGGATTGCTCCCTCCCGGACCTCATCCCTTTCGATAGTTCGGTCTTAGAAGTTATTCCTTCGAATATTTCTAGTCCTGCAACCACCCGCCTCGGCGTGATTTCATTTCCGCACACCAAGCGG
>Ga0209661_1001481_pt1 | contig 11759 bp, 10 predicted proteins | sample SaaInlV_120m_DNA_2_FD_184660 | JGI IMG/M metagenome (GOLD analysis project Ga0209661, IMG submission 184660) | Marine microbial communities from expanding oxygen minimum zones in the Saanich Inlet - SI072_LV_120m_DNA (SPAdes) (version 2) | ecosystem: Environmental > Aquatic > Marine > Intertidal... | reverse complement strand
ACTCAATTTCGTTTTCGTATCCAGCAAGATCACAGTTCGACTCAATCATTCTTCCGATTCCAAAATTCACTTGATTCGAAAACACCATAGCCGTCTTCGCCCCTTTGCGAGACAACGGTTTTGATTTATCAACCATGCGCCTAAAAAAATCAGTTGAAAGATTCGACCATGAGCCTTCACTGGAATCATAAATTGTAGCCATACATGGGGAATTTCCAAAATATTTCTCAAGCACAGCATCAAGATCACCCGCTTCAACGTCGCCCTTGATAGTAATTGTTGCAAACTCTCGTTCTTTATCTATGTCAATACTAACCTCAGCCATTAGAACTCCTTTGACATTGCCTATTCCATTAGTTATTGCTCAGCATTCTGACGCAAGTTTTTCCGAAAATTTTCCATCGGTATAAAGAGGAAGAATTGTTGGGGCTGCACCGGGGTAGAGTATTTGAGCCCCACGTGCGCTATTGAAATTACACTTCTTCATAAATTGATACTGATCTTCCGAATCCACATTAACAGCGCAAGTCGCAATGCCTTTGTTGTTAGCTAGTGAAGTTAGTGAGCTGTACTGAAATTCAATTTCCATATCATTCTGGAAATTAACTCTCCCGGACAATAGAGACATATCGACAACTATTTGATCGATTGGTATGGAATCAATCATAGGAAGTATATTCTCACCATCCCTCTCCACAAGCACTGATATTTTGAAGCCTTTGATTCGCAGCCTGGAAAGCACATCAGAAACATCTTCATTTCTATTAGTGATTGCAGCTTCCTTTATTTCTATAGCGAGAAGCTCTCTAGGAACAAAACTACTGTCTGCCATTCCAGCCAGGTTATCGGGTAGATCTAATTGAGTTAGTAAGCTCCCATCAAAGCTCACTGAAATTTCAGGGCAAAAATCTTGATTAGACCAAATTCGTACTGCTTCCAGTGATTCAGCAAGAACCATTGCAGATAAGCCTTGAGCAATACCGAGATCTCTCGCCCAATTATTAAGCTCCTCCTCAGCAAGGACAGAAGCATCGTCTTTATGCCACTGAGCGCAAACGCGCATGCGCTGTTTTGATACTACATCTGCAACATTCTTCAATTGAAATTCAGGTTCGTACAGCAGATTGAGTCCCAGCTTAACTTGTTCCGCTACAGGTTCTGTTTCGACAGCAGCTACTGAATTGTTCTGGGCACGCAGATACGGTAACAGCGCTTCCTCAATCGCATCAAGTGACATTGGCTTGGTGAGAGTGGCGCCTATATCGAGGTTATTTTCTTTGCCGAGGGCTTTAACGGCCGAGAGCGTTCGCTGATCCATGCCGCTCATAAGAAGAAAACTTGAATCGCATTCTTTCTTACCCAACTCTCTAATAATTTCCACTGCGTCCGCTCCTGGCATTCTCAGGTCAAGCGCAACAACTGTGGGTGACAATTCCTCTACTAAGCCGACAACTTTTGATCCATTAGTGACACAAGTAACTTCAAACCCGAGGTCTTCCGCCACTACTTCGATAATTTCGCCTATTTCTGCCTCGTCATCAGCTACCAACAGCGTTGGTTTTGTAATAGATGTGTTCATGCTCTCTCCATGGCTGAATCTTTAATTTTATTTTTCGTCGAGCTCAGGCTCTAAATTAAAATTCAGACTACCCACGGCCATAAGTCTGCGCCCCCCAGCTCAGTTTGTTGGCTACTACGACATCGGTCACAATCCCCACGATATTCGTGGATTATCGGCCGCTGGACTGTGAACTGGATCACATTTTCGATGATTTGGCTGAAACGAAGAGAAAAAACGTCAAATGGGTTCAATTTGTAGGATTTATGCCCGCATATTGGAAAGATAGTTAGAAAGTTCGAGAGGACTCTCTTAGTTAAAGCCTAGAGCTCAGGTAGCACCAGCACTGGGCCGCAGATCGCGGCCCGTCAAGAGTGATTGCTTTAGCCAGGCCCACTTTGAGCCAGCAATGCTGAGAACATTACTCTAATTGATCAAGTCCCTACTCAAATCCTACAAAGCTTACAAAGTCATCAATATCTACTCGTCGAGACTTAACCGCATTTGCCGAAAATTCCTCATCAGGGTAGCCCAGGGCAATACAGGTAAGGATATTCTGATCATCAGGAATTTTGGCATGCTCACGGACTACTTCGGACTGCATGACGCCCTGACCATTAATCACGGTGCCCAGCCCTCTTTCCCAAGCGGCCAACACAATCCCGTGGGAGATCGCACCTAAATCGAATTGCGCAATCGCAGCCGGTTCAAGAATTTTGTCATAGGTGAGCACGATAGACACCGGCGCATCAAACTGCCTAAAGCCACGCATAACCCAGTCTGTGCGCTTCTCTTTGTCATCTCTGGCAATACCCATGGCTTCAAACAACTGAACCGCAATTTCGATTTGACGTTGACGATGAACACCTTCGTAGGCTTCCTTGGTGGGAAAGTCTCGCTTTGGCTTTATACCCGCCACCATACGTTCGGTATTGCCCTGACGAATCCGGTCCAGCGGTTCGCCAGTAACCACGTGCAAGTGCCATGGTTGTGTGTTCATCGATGATGGAGCGCCTTTAGCAACTTCAAATATTTCCTCTAACACTTCGCGAGGAACAGGGTCTGGTTTATATCCCCGAACGCTGCGGCGCGTACTAACTAGTGTTGCAAATTCCATAAGTTTTCCTAATGCTATTATCTAAACCGGTGTTAAGTCTTAACAATTCCTGATACCGAAAAACGATTGCTATCAAACCTGACAGATAGAAAATTCTGCCTTTACTTCATTCTGTGCAGGGCGCATATTTTGTTCCCTGCTGGATCACGCAAGTAAGCCAGATAAATCTCTCCGACCCTACCTTCTCGAATTCCCGGTGGATTTTCACAAGTTGTTCCTCCATTTGCGATTCCAGCTGCGTGCCATGCGTCGATTGCTTCTGTATTTGGAGCAGAAAAGCCAATAGTGCCCCCATTAGCATGTGTAGCTGCTTCTCCATCTAAGGGTAAAGTGATACCAAAAAAACCGGTTTCAGAAGGGTAAAAGACCCTGCCCTTTTCATCCATGGCACCTGGCTTATGTCCCAAGGTATCCTGAAGAGCATCGTAAAATTTCTTTGACTCTTCTATATCATTCGCACCAACCATAATATGACTGAACATAAACTACTCCTGCGTAAAAAGAGTAAGAGCCTACAGCTTGTTTTCACTTTTACCAAGCGGAATACATTCTGAGTTGTGAATGTCTGCAGCTGAACTTTCTTGTGTTTCAGGTCATTTAAGCAATTTCAGAAAAGCTGTTCGGTCACCGAGCCACAAAAGCAAATTGCCAACAAGCCTCCCTGAGGCGTAAACTGCTAGTTATCGTGTTCACAGGATGGGCTTTTCCCTGGGAGATGTTGATGAAATTCAATAAGTTACATATATTTCAGCTACTGACAGCTATATGCCTGTTGGGCCCAATCTATGCCCAGGCACAAGATCCCATAGGCCGGGTAATTCGAACCAGTGGCGATGTCTCTGCCATTGATACGGCTGGGGCAGAACGTCCTCTAGCCCGAGGCTCGGAATTATTCGTAGACGAGACGGTTACCACAGGCAGAAATGCATCAACCCAGCTGCGATTAAGCGATGGCGCTCTGATAACAATGAACGAAAACACTCAGTTTGTTGTGAATGAGTATATTTTTGATGGAGCAGGCGGCAGCGACGATTCTGTGGTGATGTCAGTTGTCGAAGGTACGCTGCGAACGATCACAGGCATAATTGGTGACGGACAAAATGATACCTATGCTCTGAATACCCCTTTTGCCACTATTGGAATTAGAGGAACAGAATTTGGTGTATTCGTGGACGCTGAAACGGGTCAAACCAGGATCGCGGTGTTTGACGGATCTATTTCGGTTCAGCCGGCAAGTGGCGGTGGGCCAACAATCGTTGGTTTAGGTGGTAATGCGGATTTTGTCGCCCTAGAAGATGACACTACAGTCGTCGAAATATCTGAAGACGCTCCTGATATCGAGCAACTGATAAATACCATTATCGACGATGTGAACGCCGCTGATCTAGCTGCTCTACCGGACGCTTCTGTGGCGGTACAACTCCAACAGCAGCTTGATGCTGCCGGCGCCGCCGCGGCTACTCCCGCAGTCGATGACGGGCAAGGTGGCGCACTAGTTGATGCCATTGGTAACGCTCAGGCGGCTACAACCGATGAGGAAAGACAAGCGGCTCTAGCGCAGCTGGTAGAATCAATCATTGCCGTTGACCCAACTTTCTTCGATGACACTACTATAGTTTCAGCTAGCCCAAACTAATCCTATTTGGAATATTATTTTCGGAGTATTGATAGACAAGTGACCCTAAGAGGCTACTAGTCTATCAATGCTCCGAAATTTTGAATTTATGCCTTGTCGAAATTTTCCAGGCGTCGCTCAATCTCTTCACCTCTATGTGGTCGCAGCCCAGACTTAGCCGAACATTAGTCCCTAGAAATCTAGCTGTGGACTAAGCAGTTAAGAGATCAACTAATGATTTAGCTCTCATAACAAATCTAACTCCTGATTCTCCCCCTCATTATCATGAGCTGAATCAGCTAAATGGCAGTACTCTCTCGACATTTTCAGCAATTTAAGGTTGAATGCGCCGATCGATCTAAAAGAATCCACTGTATCGAAACCCAATTCGGAGGACAGCATAATGAGCAACAAGACTACCCAAGGGCGTCGTCGTTTTCTAACCGGCATCGGTGTTGTGGCAACTGGCGCAACCGTAGCAGCAACGGCACAGGCGGCCCAAAGTAGCGAACATCAGAATTTTGTGCCGGCACGGCACGACGAAGATACTTGGCTGGACGCTAATTCTGCTGGTCACCGTGTATTTCTAGATTCATCCACCACTTCTGGGGGCGTTACGGCGCTGAACTATGCCAATAACATCCTTACCGGGCATGCCGATGGATATGGTGGCAGTGATTCAGACTACTCTATTGTTGTTTGCTTTCGACACCAGTCCACACCATTAGGCTATAACGATGCCATGTGGGCAAAATATGGAGAGGCGTTAAGTGGGTTCATGGGCTTCAATGATCCACGCACTGATGCGCCATTCATGACAAACCCCGTGACCATGGACCGATCAGATATGTCCAACCGTGGTAATACTATCGATAAGCTTATTGCCCGCGGTGTTAGCTATGCTATTTGCCAAAGAGCGACTCGTGCTGTTTCCGGGTTTCTCGCTCGTGCAACAGGCGGATCGTCTGAAGACATTTATCAGGAACTGAGTGCCAACAATGTTCCTAACAGCCGTTTTGTGGCTGCCGGTGTAGTGGCAGCGACCCGCTCTCAGGAATATGGCTATAGTCTGCTTTACTCTGCCTAGCATTACCCTGCCAGGATAGCTCCGGGCAACACTCCTATCCAGTCAGAATCAGTGACGACTGTAATGTCATCACTGATTCTGTTCCAAATTCCTATAGTATTCACGAATCGGCTCAAATGGTCCTAGCCGGTGTTGCTCTATGGGAAAATTATCCGCATAAGGTGGATACGGACTGTCCACACGCTTGAGCGTGAGGTCTGGAAAATCCAATTCCAAATTAGCTCTCTGCGGCCGTTCATGAGAATTGACGAAGGCGGCTACATCGTAAGCTTCATCATCAGAGAGGTCTGGCTGCCCCAAAGGCATGCGGGCTTTGATGAAACGGCCGGCTGTGAGTACACGGGTCATACCAGCACCATTATTAAAACTGTCAGGGCCCCATAAAGGCGGAAACAAATAGCCTTCACTCATATCTGTTGCTGCCGCCAGCCCTTCGCCATTGTCGCCGTGACATACCTCACAGCGTTGTTCATAGACCACCCTTCCAGCTTCCACATCTGCAGCACGGTTCGGCTCGACAAAAGAATCCGGCTCATCAAGCTGGCGTCGAGTCTCACCCATTACCGCATACTGATCATTTAGATTATTTATGTACATCTCCATGGAAATCATTTCGATGCTGTCTCGGGATATTTCCCTACCGTTCATACTACGAGTCATACAGCCATTGATGCGATCACGTAAGTCCCCCTCTTTACCATCACGCCCGGAAAAGCGTGGATAGCGAGAAGTCGCCTGTAACAGTGACAGCGTGCCTGCCTTGGTACCCGTCTCTAAGTGACAGGAAGCACAATCCATATTCGTACCTGAATAACGCTTGGCGGGGTCCTCATGTCCAGGACCAAGCAAAGCCGCAGTTTCACGAATTAATCTTCGACCGTATTCGACGCTAGCTTCCCCAGTGAAATTGTCCACGGACTCACCTGCTGGGCTAATCAGAAAGGCGCCGACCAATACCCCAACACCTAACACAAGCCCAAGAACAGCTGCTATAAAGAGACCACTACCGCGTTGTTCACTTCTCATTGCCATGCTCCCGGTCTGTGCTTTTCCCATCTCGACAGTGTTTTTCATGCTGCGCCAGTTGTTGTTGAAAAGAATATTTTGGCTGCTCTACCCGCTCATGCATACCAGGCCAGAACCGATAAGCAAGCGCATACACCAATGCGAAAATAATACTGGATGTCACTATTATAGTGCTAATCATTAGCTGCCCCTGAATTTTCGCCGCTTCCAAAAAGAGAGCGGATGTAATGCACTACCGCAACCATTTCACCCTCACCCAGTCGATCACCCCAAGGCACCATAGACGTTCCCTCAATGCCGTTTTGCAAGATACGCAAACTTTCGGCCTCGCTCAATTGCTCCCGGGTGAAGTCGCTGGGACTGATTGGAATGGGTAGGCTGTCAGCTGCAAAACCATTACCGTCACCATTGTCTCCGTGGCATTCGGCACAGTTGCTTGCATACACTTCCTCGCCTAGCGGTAATTGTTGAGGGATACCTGAAGTTGGATCAACTTCACTGTAACTTTGTATTACGCTGACTAATGCCGATAAATCAGACAATGGCAGGTCACGCCAAGCCGGCATAGAGGTGCCATGTACCCCATTCCAAAGAATATCCGCTAACAAATCTGCCTGATATCGATGCTTGCTTAAGTCCACCGGTGCCGGCTCCAGCCAGGCCGCAGCAGGACCATCACCTCGACCCTGTTCTCCGTGACAGCCACTGCAGTTATTTTGCCAGAGTTCTTCACCGGATACTGCCGCGCTCGCCGCTCCGAAATCAGGCGCTTCGCCTCTGGGTCGAGTGCGACCCGGGTGCGCATTCAATTCCTCAGCATTGAAAGACATTAGTGCCCGCTCATCATCTGTGCCAGCTTTTGCTATTTGGTCACCTTCTGGCCATGCCAGTTCACGATCACGCCCCAAACTATCCAGATAGGCGACAAGATCCAGCGCTTCTCGTCTAGGTCGAGTAGGTGAGTTATTAAAAAACTCTGGGTAAGCTGGCATTACGGACTGCGGCACAACGCTACGGGGCGAGAAAAGGTGGGCTAAATGCCATTGTGCCGGACGTGTATTACCTGCTTTTGCCAAGTCTGGACCGATACGGCGAGTACCCAGCATGTGGGGAAAATCCTGCCGCCCTTCCCAGGCCAGAGTGGGCGCACCGAATCGTTCCATGTCTGGTTCGGTATAACGTACTTGTTGTGTATGGCAATAGGAACAGCCTTCCCGCGCATAGATTTCCCTACCCCGCGATTCCGATGCGGTCATCGGCAATGGGTCAGCTGGTGCCAGACTCGCCGCCTCTTCTTGTAACTGCTTAAAGGGCATGACACCCAATAAGGAGACAGAAAATATAAAGAAACCAACTCCGGCTAGTGAAGCGACTAGATAGGAATAGCGTAGAGCCGAGGCCGCGCCTTTGTCATCAGTGGCTGTATGCTCAACACCAGAATTTGAATGCTCTGCATTTGTAATCGCGGCTCTTTCTTCCGAAGAACCCAGCAAGCCTTTAAACAACAACACAAAGCCGAGAGTAATCGGTATGGCAGAAAGGCTGCGGACCAGCCAGTATGTTTGCGAAGCCGTAACCGACTCCAACCATGGCGCTCCATCTTGCCAAAGTTGCCCCTGGATGATGCCGGCAATAGACAGATCCACCACCATAAGAGTTATACCTATCGTGAGCAACCAATACGCCCAATCCAGGGCACGTGCGTCATAACTCACCTCTGGAAGGCGCTGCCAGGCATGCACGATGCCTGCGATGCTGGCGAAAGTAGCGAACCCCAGCATGGCAAGATGGGAGTGTCCTATAACCCAGTCAGTAAAATGAGTAAGGCTATTAAAGCTCATATCTGCCTGCCACGAGCCTTGTATACTAACTATCAAATAGAAGACCACCGCCATGGAGGCAAAGCGCAGAGCGATATCACGGGGTATTAATCCGGAGCCTCGCTGAGACAGCATAAGATTGCTCACTACAATTATCACCACCACACCTAAAAGGAAGGATGCGGCAATCGCTGTAATCTGGGCACCCATTGGAATCACCGAACTAATGTAATGGTGAATTCCATTCAATGGATAAAGAAAAAACAGCCCCCAGAAACCCAGCATTGAGAGAAAATGGCTATAGATAGGACGCCCAGTACTGGCGGGGATCACAAAATAAAGAATCGCCAGGGCCAGCGGCGTAACAAACAGACCTACTGCGTCATGAATCCACAAACCACTAAAAGCGGCACCTGCAGCGCCAGGCACAAACTCCGGAACAATATTGCCCATGGGAAAGGACATGAGGGTAAATACAAGCGCACCGATGATGTACCAGCTGGATACATAAAGATTTTCAAAGCCTCTGCTAAAGAACGGAGGCAGGAACTGAATAGCAGCAAGAATAAATGCCACCACCACAACCACATCCACTACCAATGGAAACTCAGCCCATTCCAGTGGCTGGCTGACACCTGATAACACCAGTATCCAGCCTGGTAGCATCACCGCGAAATTCCATAAGGCAAACAAGATAAGTCCCAGCTTGTGGCTGCTTACCGCCCTACCACTGAGAATAGGCACTGCATAATAGAGAAAACCTAAAAACCCGTTACCGAGCCAGCCAAGCATGATGCCTTGGGTATGGGCATAGCGCATGCGCCCCCAAGTGGGCAGAACATCTCCAGCAAAGTCGGGAATAATGAACTGCAGGGAAACCAAAATGCCGAAAGTTACTGCGATGAGCAGTGTAATAAAGGCCGCAATGCTGTGGGCACGAACCAGCAGACTGTCGACTATGGGCTGATTTATGTCAGGGTCGGACTGGATCAAGGGATCGCTGTGGGACTGCATTAACTTGTTTTCCTTTTTCATGGCGACCTGCAGGGTCCTTCCAGACCCTGCGCAAAGGGAAATACTACGCAATCGGGCGGCTTTAGGCTATGCGCTTAGCGGTAGTTTTTTGCGTCGAATTCATGATCCAGATCAGTATTTTAGTTGAGTATGCGCCTATCTATGCCGTAGGATGGTGCTTCCCTGAAAGTCACGTCCGCGCGACATCAGAAACAACAGAAGAATGAACAGCAAAAACCAAGAATCATCGGACTTACCCGCCAAGGCGACACCCGAAGTTACACTTGGAATTAAACAGAATAGGAGATTGTTATGCCACGAATTCACCACGCACTAGCCTTATTTGCCACTGGAATGCTCGTCTCGGGTATGCTGAGTGCTCAATCCCAAGATGAAGTCATCGCCAAAGCCGTGTCTCCGCTTCCGGAAGAACTGCGCGCAGATGCCACCGTCTACACTTATGACGACAACGGCAACAGAGTCACTCTTAAAGTCGGTAGCAATCACGTTGAATGTGCACCCACCGATGAGGAAGGCTTCACTCGCTGCGGATCAGTTTCACAACGATCAAGACGCGATCTGCAGGCCAAATTATCAGCCCAGGGCCTTGAAGGTGAAGACTTACAAATGGAAATGCAGAAAGCCGAGAACGAAGGCCGCATCCCAGCAAGAGTATTCGGCACAATGGCCTACCGACGCTTCGATACTCCAGACCGTATTCAATACCTGTTTGTTATATCCATGCCAAATGCCACCGCCGAGCAACTAGGTATGCCCACTGGTTTTCAGCGCGACAATGCACTACAAGGTAAAGGCACTCCTTGGATGATGCGTTCAGGCACATCCGGTGCTCACGTGATGATTCCTATTAATGGTACTGAGTATTCAAACTAAGACGACTACGCATTAGATTTAGTACAAGACTTAAAATCAAAGAGCTCACCCGACAGGGTGGGCTCTTTTTTTATGCCAGAACGGAAATGTAAACTCGTATTTGCTGTCAGGGTATCGCAGGCAACAATAACAATGAGGCAGCTAAGACTAGCGCTCCCGGTCAAACGCGCAGCGCTTAAGACCAAAGCGACCCCCTAAATTTCCACCAACAAAGTTTCCATCCAGTTACACGCCTGATTGAATGCGCAGCATTCAAGACCGCAAAGCGGCCCCGAAGGGGTGAGTCATTGAGCTTAGCTCAATTGCGAATCACTATGACCTCGGTCATTGGCAGCCTTTCCAGTGACCCAAAAAAAAATCCCCGCACTCATCGAGTACGGGGATTTCCCTTATTTTAATGCCTGACAATGACCTACTCTCACATGAGGAAACCTCACACTACCATCGGCGCAAAGCGGTTTCACTTCTGAGTTCGAGATGGGATCAGGTGGTTCACGCTCGCTATTGTCGTCAGGCAATTCTGACATCCGGCTCGCTCTTTTTAGTTAGCGAGGCAGATAGATTCTTAACAATAAGATAAATGAAGATTGTGCTGTTTTTTAACTTGCGCAACAAGTTGGCTTTTGGTCTCTGTTTCCAGAGTCTTCAAGCGTTTCTGTACGTTAAAGTCGAGGTTGCTTTTCGTCATACAAGCGATGGTGTTAGTAAACCTTTCGATCTAAAACCCATGATTATATGGTCAAGCCTCACGTGCAATTAGTACTGGTTAGCTCAATGCATCGCTGCACTTACACACCCAGCCTATCAACGTCGTCGTCTTCAACGGCACTTTAGCAGGATTAAATCCTGAGGGAAATCTCGTCTTGAAGGGGGCTTCCCGCTTAGATGCTTTCAGCGGTTATCCTGTCCGAACGTAGCTACCGGGCAATGCTACTGGCGTAACAACCCGAACACCAGAGGTTCGTTCACTCCGGTCCTCTCGTACTAGGAGCAACTCTTCTCAAATTTCCTGCGCCCACGGCAGATAGGGACCGAACTGTCTCACGACGTTCTAAACCCAGCTCGCGTACCACTTTAAATGGCGAACAGCCATACCCTTGGGACCGGCTTCAGCCCCAGGATGTGATGAGCCGACATCGAGGTGCCAAACACCGCCGTCGATGTGAACTCTTGGGCGGTATCAGCCTGTTATCCCCGGAGTACCTTTTATCCGTTGAGCGATGGCCCTTCCATTCAGAACCACCGGATCACTATGACCTACTTTCGTACCTGCTCGAGTTGTCACTCTCGCAGTCAAGCACCCTTGTGCCATTACACTAAACTGACGATTTCCGACCGTCATTAGGGTACCTTCGTGCTCCTCCGTTACTCTTTAGGAGGAGACCGCCCCAGTCAAACTACCCACCACACACTGTCCTCACGCCCGTTTCAGGCGCTAAGTTAGAACCTCAACATTATCAGGGTGGTATTTCAAGGTTGACTCCACGCTGTCTAGCGACAACGCTTCAAAGTCTCCCACCTATCCTACACAAATAAGGTCAAAGTCCAGTGTGAAGCTATAGTAAAGGTTCACGGGGTCTTTCCGTCTAGCCGCGGGTACACTGCATCTTAACAGCAATTTCAATTTC
>Ga0209661_1001468_pt1 | contig 11842 bp, 9 predicted proteins | sample SaaInlV_120m_DNA_2_FD_184660 | JGI IMG/M metagenome (GOLD analysis project Ga0209661, IMG submission 184660) | Marine microbial communities from expanding oxygen minimum zones in the Saanich Inlet - SI072_LV_120m_DNA (SPAdes) (version 2) | ecosystem: Environmental > Aquatic > Marine > Intertidal... | reverse complement strand
GCAGTAGAATCCCCGTCCATCCCCACATTCTTAACCTCATAAACGCGCGCGATCGTGCCACGTCGATCTGAATTGCCCTTCAAACCCTCCACCATCAACCGCGTGGCTTGGACGCTTTTCTTGTCCCCTTCCTCGAAGGTATGGTTTTCCACAGACGTGATCTTGACCAATGCACTCCGGGCTCGTCGCCCACCGTAATAACGCACGTGGTCTCCTGACTGGAGATCACTGTATTGGCCCGTCAGGACGATAGTTTTTGCATCCGGCTCAACAGAAAGAACATCCATCCCGTCAAAGGGCTCGTAGTCCACTTTTAGAAAGATGGTGAGCAGGCAGGCGCTGAAGCAGACAATGGAACCAATGGAAAGGTCTATTCCTGCAGTTATAATGACAAAAGAGACACCGATGCCTAGAATGCCGTACATGGCGGTACGCCTCAGTAGGTTCTCGATGTTGTTGCCGGACAGGAAGGATTCTGGAACAGCAATGGCCATTACAGCCCAAAGCACGATGAGAAGGATTCCAATTCCAAGGACTTTTACGTTCACAAATAGATTTCGGGTTTAAGGTTATGCGGCAGTCTGGCCGGTGGCCAACTGCATGATGGCTTCCTCAGTAAGTTGGTCGCGGGTAAGTTCGCCGGTAATACGCCCCTCATGCATGACAATGGCGCGATCCGCCATACCTAGGACTTCCTCCATTTCACTAGAGACAAAGAGAATAGCAACCCCCTTGGCTGCAAGCTCCTCCATGAGGTTGTAAATTTCGCGCTTGGCACCGATATCGATGCCACGGGTTGGCTCGTCAAGAAGGAGGATTCCGGGCTCCATTGCCAGCCATTTGCCAAGGACGACCTTCTGCTGGTTGCCGCCGGAAAGGTAGCGGATAACCTGGCGATCGCCTGGTGTTTTCACGCCCATGCGATCAATCATTTCCTTACTGATGGCCAGTTCCTTGGTGAAATCGAGGAATCCCATGGAACGACTGTCACGTTTCAGGGCGGCGAGGGAAAGATTTTCACGGACAGTCATCTCGATGACGAGTCCTTGTGACTTACGGTCCTCAGGCGCAAGGGCAAGACCGGCATTGATGGCAGACTGCGGGGTGGCGATTTGTACGGCATTGCCCCGTATGCGAACCTCACCCGACAAGGCGGGCGTCACTCCGAAAAGGGTCTGCAGGACCTCGCTCCGACCGGCACCGACAAGTCCGGCGACACCCACAATTTCGCCGGATCGCAAATTAAAATTCAAGTCATACAGGGGGTTGGCGGGGGTACGGATTCCCTTGACCTCAAGAATGACTTCACCCGGTTCTCGGGCTTCGCGTTGAAAGTGTCCGGAAATATCACGGCCCACCATGAGACGAACCATGTTGTCGTGATTGATCTCCTCACGGTCAAGGTGACCGGCGTTCTCGCCGTCGCGAAGAACAGTCACACGATCCGCAAGTTCCGTCACCTCACTCAGGCGATGGGAGATGTAAATAATACTGACCCCACGGTTCCGCAGGTCCTTGATGACCTTGAAAAGGTTTTCCGCCTCCGCCTGGGAAAGACTAGAGGTGGGCTCGTCCATGATGAGAATGCGCGAATCCACTGAGAGGGCCTTGGCGATCTCGACCATCTGCTGACGGCCGATGGAGAGGTTACGAACCAGAGTGTCGGGATCCACATTGAGCCCAACCATCTTCAGGAACTTTCGGGATTCCTCCCGGATAAGGGACTTGTTAATTAGACCATTTTTCAGCGGCTCACGGCCAAGAAAAACGTTGGCACCGACATCAAGGTTGTCTGCCAGATTAAGCTCCTGATGAATGAGCGAGATGCCCAGGTCCATGGCAGCCTGGACGGTGAAGGCCTGCATCGGTTGGCTCTCGACAAGGATTTCTCCATCGTCAGGAGGTTGGACCCCCGCAAGGATTTTCATGAGGGTACTCTTACCCGCGCCGTTTTCACCGATAAGTGCGAGGACTTCGCCCTTATGCAAGGCGATGTCGACCTCATGCAGGGCACGGACACCCGGAAACCGTTTCCCGACCTTACGGACTTCAAGACGTGGGGGTCCGTCCTTCTGGGGGGAGTCGGGCATCGGCACTAAGGGCACAAATGAATCAACCCGCCTTCTTGGCCTTCAGATCAGCCCAGTATTCATCCACATTCTCCTTGGTGACCTTGCGCGGAGGAATGTCGATGAAATCCTTGACCTCTTTCTTCTCCAGGATGTCCTTGAGAATCTTAACAGACTGGTAACCATACTCGTAAGGATTCTGGACAATGGTGCCTGCAACAGTACCATCTTTGATGCCCTGTAGGGTGACATCGTTCTCGTCGAAGCCTATAAGCTGTATTTGACCGAGTTTGCCGGCCTGCTTGAGCGCCTGATAGCAGGCGGGCGGATTATACTCAAACAGCCCGACCATAGCCTTCATCTGCGGAAAGGCGTTGATGGCATCAGCAGCCTTCTGTTTGGCAACCTCGGTCTTACCCTGATCGGTCAGAGTATCAAGAATCTCGTATTTATCACCCTTGATGACTTCATCAACGGGATCATAGGAAATATTTTTATGCGAATCGGGAACAGGACGGCCTAAAAGTTCGTCTATAACTCCTTGGCGACGATGCTTGGAATTATCCTGCTCAAGGCGTCCAATGAAAAGCATGACGGCACCACCGTCAGGCAAGGCTGTCTTGATGAGTTCACCACACATGCGACCGGCCTTGTAGTTATCCATCCCGATGTAGCAAAGGCGCTTGGCATTGGGAGCATCGGAGTCGTGGGTGATAAGCGGGACCTTTGCTGCAATACTGTCCAACCAGGCAATCTGGTTGTCCGCGTCAAGGGGACTGATGGCGATACCTTGGATGCCGGAGGAAATCAAATCCTCGACAATCTGCTTCTGCTTCACCACTGAGGCCTCAGGAGGCATCTTGACCTCAACCTTGACACCAAGTTCCTTTTCGGCATCGCGACAACCGGCCTTGGCAATATTCCAGAAATCGGCGATCTGGTTGGTGACGAAGGCGACATTAAGGGTCGAGTCAGAGCCATGGTCATGGCCATCATGGCTTTCGCTACAACCGCCGACCCAGAGTGAGGCGACGAGAAGGAGGCTGGCAATAATAAATGGATGTGTGTGGATTTTCGTTTCTCTTTTCATGATTTGATTATTACTAAGTTCCGCTCAGCCGGAAAATAGCCGTCTGATTTGGGAGGTGATGAAGTTTTTTTCAATATTTCTACCATGGGGTCAACCCTCCAGTTACACAAAGCGTCTGGCCGGTGATGAAAGAGGCCTCACTGCTGGCAAAAAACTGAACTGCATGGGCAACATCCTCGGGAGTGCCCCAACGCCCCGCAGGCACGGTGTCGAAATAAGCATCCTTCTGCTCCTGTGGGTCGTTGTCATGTCGTTCTGTCGGAATCCATCCTGGGGCAACTGTGTTAACCGTAATCCCGGAAGGCGCGAGCTCTACAGACATACTTCGGCTCCAACCGATCTGACCGCCTTTGGCCGCAATGTAGGCACTGAAGTTCGGGAATGCCGCATGATAGGCGGATGAGGTCACATTGATAATTCGACCCCACCCCTTTTCCTTCATGCAAGGGACAACAGCCTGTGCAAGATGGAAGGGACTAAGGATAAAGAAATCCAGCATTTGTTGATAGAATTCAGCATCATATTCCTCAATTGGGTTTTGGGGTTGATCCGGAGTTGCATTGGGGACCAAGATGTCCACCGGGCCAAACTTCTCAGCTACAGCCTCTACCATGTATGGAACTTGCTCAGGATCTGAAGCATCTGCACGAACAAGCATGGCAACACCCCCTGCCTTTCGAATTTCATCAATCGTGGCATGCGCTGGTTCGGGTTGATTGAAATAATTAACTGCCACACGGGCACCGGCACGTGCAAGTTCCTTTACAATACCCTTGCCGAGGCCACGACTACTGCCGGTGACAAGAGCCACGTGTCCATCAAGGGAAAAGGCCATGGAAGAAGCTACTTTAAGGCGTGGGTTTCCTTCTTGCCATTGGTGGTGAGCACCTGAAAGTGATGAACCGCACGTAATTTTTGGGATTCAAACTTCCAGAGCACCTTGCCATCCGGATTGACCTCAAGCATTTTAGGCTGCCCCTTTCCGGCACGATAGCTGGCAATTACAGTGTTTCCGTTGTCGAGGCGCTGGACCCCACACGCATCCTGGATAAGTCCACCAGCCTTGGAGTTATCCACTTTCCACACAACTTTTCCTTCCGAATTAAATTCAACAACCTTGTTGCCCATTGTACATCCGACCAAAACATTCCCATTGGCCAATTCAATGGCGGTAAAAGGCCAGTTTCTTGCATCACGACCTCCAAGATCACCACCATCTGTACGGAAAGTTCGAAGGACCTCCCCTTCTGAATTATACTCTTTGATCGAATGGGCCAACAGATGGGGCACCCAATAATTCCCTGAAGCATTTTTGCGAGCCATACGCGTCTGCATGTGTGCATTCGTGGTTTCTGGTTTTAGCGGAAAATCCACCTCTACCTGGCCCTTGTTGTTTACCTCGACCAACCGGGGCTTCGGTCCCAGTTCCGTGATCAGAAACTTGCCTTTGCTAAGGGGGGCAACAGTTCCAATTTCTCGGTTCTCCCCACTCAACTTGTACCTGAAGATCACCTTGTTTGCCCGTGTCATCTCAAGAACTTCATTCTTCCATGCTATAACAAAATTTCCATTTGCAAGAGCGAAACCGTCACGAGAGCCTCCCTTACAGCGCCACACAATTTCCCCTGATTCATCAATCAAGGCAGTATCCGGTCCCGTGACCAGAAAAGAATGTTGAATTTGAAATTCGCTAACTTGCCTTCCAATCGGGGTTTCCGCTACAACCTTTGTTATGACTACAAATGAGCATAGTATCGCTGAAAAATGGATAAATATGCGAGAACTCATGAGATTAGATTTCAGGACAATTACCTCCAATGAACAGTGGTAAAAAATGAATCAAATACCAAAAAAACACTCAACTGATTAGTCAATACATGATTCCCCTAAATATACTCTGAGTATCTGGGTTGATTCGTTGAATCTTGATTACTTGCACACAATGCCACACTGTAGATAACAATAACAATGCAAAAACTGTTTTGGAACCTGTGTTTAATCGGATACTTGGCGGGAGCTATCCTAATTGCCAAGGAGGATGCGAATAATGCAGAAGAAAATCAAGCAACAGTACGCACTGTTAATGGTGAAATGCTAGTAAAATGGAATGACATCTACTTTTATGACATTGAAACCAAGCCTTTTAGTGGAATCGCCATTTCCAAAGCCACCAACGGGAAAAAAACATACGAGGCTCACCTGCATGAAGGTAAACCCCATGGCACGGTAACAATCTACTACAAAAATGGCGATAAGCAGTCCGAAAGCCAGTACAAGAATGGAATCCAGCATGGCATTGAAATAAACTGGCACCCGAACGGTTCCAAGCAATTTCAAGTTAACCACAAAAACGGTAAACGCCATGGGAAGATGACATCATGGGAAGCAAACGGACTTAAAGAGATGGAAGTCTTTTTTGTGGATGGTTTGATGGACGGACCTTTCAACCTTTATGATGAAAACGGCCAGCAACTCTCTTCCAAAATATATAAAAAAGGTAAAATAGTATCAAGTACCAAAGAAAAATCCCCAACCATTTCAACACTTCAACCCAAAAATCTACTTGCCGACAAAAAATTTAAAATGGGCAATCACAACAACCCTGACTTCCCCAAGTGGGATGAAAGGGAAAAGTTAATGGTACTAACTCCCAGCAGCAAGAAACAAAGTAGTGGATGGTTCTGGATGAACGATGAATTTGCCCCTCCCTTTGAGTTGAGCATGGAATATCTGGCCAAGGCCCGTTCAAAAAGAGGTCGAACGACAAGTCATTCGGGCATGTCCATTCTATTTTGCTCGGAAACCACAGTAAAAGGAAAACCTCAGACAAATGAAAAACCGGGATTTATCAAGAACAGTTCGGGCTATGCACTTCTTATTTCAACCAGCGGCAAAAAGAAGGGATTACAAGTACTTGACGCAAAAGGGACCGTTCTAGAGAATTCATCCAAGGAGAATACACACTCCGGCGGAAAATGGAAAAAAGTGGGTCTAAGAGTACAACATGAAGGCATTCATGTTTACTTTGAAAACCAGCCTGTATTTTCTATCGCGAATCCAGAGCTAAAGAATCTGAAGGGAGGATTGGGAATCGTAGCTGCAAATGGCAAAACCCAATGTATGCATTCAATTCGTAATTTGGTCATACGGTCTTGGAATGATCCAGTAATCCCATCCCAACCCAAACCCAATTTGCTTTCAAAAAAGAATCAAGTTTACACAATCGGCTATGCACACCTTGAAAACAAGGATGGTATCCGCTATGAAACCGGCACCAACAAACCATTTTCCGGCAAAGCCATCGACTTCTATGAGGATGGGGGTAAAAAACTTGAATATCACTTCAAGGATGGACTTCAGGACGGCGGTTCCTCGTTCTGGTATCCCAATGGTCAATTGGCTGTCCGAATCAAATACATCGAAGGTGTTTCCGTTGAGGAAATAAAATGGACGGAGGATGGAGAAAGAATCCGTTAATTAATTGTTATCAGCAGTACAATATTGAAAATCCAACTTCAGGATGTCCTCCCCGAAGGAATCCCCGTAAAACGGGAAACCCATAGTATTTGGGAACGGAAAATCGAACTCGATTTAAAAAGAAACTATCTGGTGCGCGGGGCTTCGGGAAGAGGAAAGAGCACATTCCTCCACATACTTCTCGGAATTCGCAGGAACTATTCAGGGCAAGTGATCCTTGATGAAGAAAATATAGGCAACTTCTCTAGTACAAAATGGGCTCTTGTGAGGCAAAATACTCTGGCCATGGTTTTCCAAGACCTGCGCCTCCTAGGTGAACTGACGACAAGGGAGAACCTTGCTATCAAAATCAGTCTAACAGAAAGCCCACAGTGTAAAATAATTGAAGAACTGACGGAACGTCTGGGAATAAAAGAACAACTTGATCAACCCTGCCACTTGCTCTCCTTCGGGCAACAACAACGATTGGCCATACTTCGGGCACTACTTCAACCATTCGAGGCACTACTTCTCGATGAACCGTTTAGTCATATTGATCCAGACAACTCCCGAATCTGCCTTGAACTCATATTGGAAATCTGCGAGGAGCGAAACGCAGGACTATTTCTGGCCACGCTAGACGATGACTATGGCTTAAACCCTTATCAAGAACTGAGGGTATAACTGAGCAACCCGATGCTTCGAGAAAAGGTAGCATAAACGTAAAATAAGTGCCAGAAAAAGGCGTCATTGAAGAAACTTCAATTCAGGTTTGCTCAAATCATCATTTAAGAGAATTGCATCCGCCACCAAATCCGGATTACATTTCTCCCGGTAATATGACTGTCCGGGCATAAAACGTTTGGTATATTTTTCCAGTAGTAATTGGATATCCCCAAAATGCTTCAGGTCTCTTTTTTTGGCCCTGCCCAAGGCAACCCCATCGGATGCTTGAACTAGGATTTTGTAATCGAAACAGTCCACGATATCATCGCGGAATAACATAACTCCCTCAAGAATGAGAATGGCAGAAGAAGAAACCTCAACTGGAGATGAAATAATGGATTGCTCCACCGTATGATCGTAGATTTCAGGATGATATTTTAAATCTCCCAGCGGTCCCAGTGGATTTAGAACAAGCTCACGAATCGCTGAATAATTAAAGGAATCCTCTACATAACCCTTGACGGAAAAAACCCCTCGACGATGACGAGTCTCTCTCGGATTATGAAAACCATCCATGCCAACACGAACAACTTCATGCCCCATGTTTCGTAAAACATCGCCCAATTCATCTGCAAAAAAGGTCTTTCCGGATGCGCTAACTCCATCAATGCCAACCCGCACTGGATGAGATAAATTGAGATCAGAAACTTTTTCTGCAATCATACCCAAAACCCTCTTGCGATCAAATCCATTCATTCAAACAATGAAGCCAAGAATTACTTTGGGATTCAACAATGAAACCATTACTGCAAGCAACGCATTGCACATAGGCATACACCTTACCAGTTTCCATCAATATGCTCTTTAAGCTTCTTTGGCGAAATCAATCCCTATGGCAAATCCTAGGAGCAAGCCTAGGTGCCCTGACGGGTATCACGCTACTGCTATTAACCCTGCAAACCCGGGAATCCTTTAATGATGTGCTCAAGAGCGAAGATGAATTATTTCCTGCGCAATACCTGACACTGAGCAAGAAGGTATCCCTGCTAAGTAATCTGCCAGGTATGCGACCATCATTTTCAGATCGAGAAATTGAAAATCTAAAGAAACACCCCGGTGTCATGAATGCCACCACATTTTCTGCAGCGGGATTCCAGTCTATCGCCAACATGGCCATACCAAACTTCCCCGAATATCAGACTGAACTTTTCCTTGAGTCCCTCCCTACAGAATTTCTTGAATCTCTGCCTACTGACTGGGGATGGACCCAAGAAAGTCCACATGTACCAATTCTTCTACCCAATAGTTTCCTTCATATGTACAACTTTGGATTTGCTCCTGCCAACGGTTACCCGCAGGTGTCCAAAGGCATGATTCACAAGGTTGGATTCACACTCTTACTACGGAACAAAGAAGGGACGGAACTTATATTGCCAGCAAGAATCTCAGCCTTTAGCGACCGAATCACTACCATTCTGGTACCTGAATCCTTTATGAAATGGTCCAGTGCCCGATTAAATACCAACAATAACCCCATCCCCTCCTATCGCATTCTTTTACAAACCCGAACACCCATCTCCCAGAGTTTACTCGATCTACTTAAAAAAAAGAAATATGAAACAAACAGTGAACTGCTTAATGGCACCAAGGCTGCAAGCATGGCAAAGCTGGCTCTAGGCGGCACGGGATTCATTGGATTACTATTGCTTCTCCTGGCTTTCCTCGCTTTCTGGCTAAGTTTTCAAGTTCTCATCCATCGTTCGGCAACCCAGATTCGCACACTACTACACATTGGATACCCCCCAAAAGAGCTTTTCCAGCACTATCTATACGTCTTCATCGCTATCGGATTCACCTTGTATACACTTGCTATAGTTGCTGCTTATATCGCCATTGCCCAAACAGTTGTCATTGCAGGCAATTACGGTGTCGAACTAAAATCGGGACTCAACACAACGACCCTCGCCTGGACCCTTGCACCAATAGTCGTACTTGTATTGTTTCAATGCCTTAGCATGCGATCCACACTAGAAAAACTTGCAAGAACCTAAGACATCGGAATGAAATTGCTCAAGAACGCTTATGAGAAAAGCAAATCAAACCAAGATGAATCAATTCACTAAAAAAAATTTGATACTACTGATAACCCTTGGTCTTATCGGGTGCAGTGATGATACACAAAAAGGAACGACCAAGAATATTCAACCGCCTTCCGGCGATACAGATATTGTAGTTGAAACAAATCCAAACAATCCTCCAAAGCCCTCTGATTTGCAACCCGATCCGCCGCCTAAAGGGTCTGTACCAAAGCCTGTATTGAATATTCCTAAACCCGAAGAAAACAAAGGGAAAACGACATCAGGGATATCAAAAGAAATACCGAATACTCCTGTTGCCGTTAAGAAAACTCCACCCGTCGCACCCAATAAAGCGCAACCAACATTGGAAGGCTCTCCAGAACCACAAAAAAGTGAAGTTCACTATAACCAAATCGATCAAATACGTCTCAGGGAACAAAATATTTATTATCTAAAATCCACCGATAAACCTTTTACCGGAAAAACCTATAAGGAATTCCCCAGTGGAATCCACAGTTTTGAAATCGATTGCGTGGATGGGAAGACACAAGGAATGCTCACCCAGTATTATTCAAATGGCAAGAAACGCTTTCAAGTCCCCATGCAGGACAACCAAGCCAATGGAGATGCAGTTGGTTGGTATACAAGCGGAGCAAAAAAAAGCGAATACCCTTACGAGAAAGGTGTTGTAAACGGGGCTTTCACCGAGTGGTTTGAAACTGGACAGCAAAGCCTTCAAGCAAATTGTATTAAAGGAAAACTTAGAGGTAAAATCCAAGGATGGTATCTTGATGGAACTCCCTACATTATTGGAGAGATCAAAGGAGATGAACCAACTCGTCTTTCAGTTTGGTATGAACACGGCAGCAAGTGGAAGGAGATTGGTTGGCGCGAAGGTAAATTATGGGGATACTATATGGAATGGAACCGGGATGGGGACCTCACATCTGTCAAAAACTACAAAGACGGAAAACTCCACAAGGTCATTAAGTAGACCGTGGTACATTACCTGTATTATCAAGTACAAAAATCCCCGCCACAAAATCAAACCAACTGCAGCTTGAACTAATTTTCAAGCCAGCAGGCTATTCGTAATCATAAATCTTCAAGATTGGCACACAAAATGTATGTGTGAGTTGAAAAGATAAAATCATGACCAAAATTCAAATCATTTCTCTTTTATTAACCACTTGTGCGCTGCCGGCAGCGACTCAAGAGTCGACATATTACTTTACTCAACTGAGCCAGCTAGAAATTGTCGAAGGAGAACTTCCTTCACTAAAACAGCCACATAAACAAGTCAGGAGCTTTAATAACCAGAAGCAAAGAAATCTGGGCAACAACCTGTTCCCTTATATAATTGGTAATAATCATGAGATTTACTACCTGACCATGGAGGGTAACTCTCGTCTCCTAACCCGAGGAACATTGGCCCAATCGCTACTCAACCTCAGGATTGCCACCAAAACCGATCCAGGCAAGACTCCATCTGGAATTCTTTATTTACCCCGAGAAGACTGGTCAGGTATGGAAACTGTGAAATTTCGTATCCCCGCTGCCCCAATCAATCAGGTAAAAGCGAAGGCAGATTACCTAAAGAGTAAAATTGCTCATTTCATCCGCCTGCGAAACCTCAATGTAACCGGAACAGCCTGGTATCGTCATCAAATTCAGGAAGCCGAAGCCTTATTGAAAAAAATTCCCGAAGACAACCGAGGTTCCACAACTCTTAACCGTAACCTATCTTCAAGAAACAACCGTAATAATCTCGAATCAACATATAGCCTCTTTAGTGGTGGCCGAGCTGTCAGCGAAAATCTCCAAATTGACCGCCAACTCAGAATCAGTAATAAAAAAGAGGAAGAACCAGAGGACACCGACATCCAAGGTATTCAAGGTATAACCATTGCGGAAATAGACTGGAATTCCCGTATTGATCCCAATAAAGCCTTTCAACCAGACAACCTTGCGAAAGCTATCCCGCATGACCAGCATGCCCTATTCTTTTCCAGTTTCCAGGCATTGCTTGATCTGATCGACCAATCAATGGACCAAGGAACTCCTATTCTTCGCCTACTTGAAGATCGACCGGAAGATGCACTTACGCAGGACCGATACCAACAGCAACTCTGTTTGCCATTGGACAATCTTGCCCGTATACTTGGCTCAAAGCTAATCAGGTCAGTTGCAGTAACTGGTTCTGACCCCTACCTGCGTACCGGGTCTGACCTGACCATTCTCTTTGAGGCACAAGATGCAGATGCACTGACTGCAGCACTACAGTTACGTCGCCAACAAATTCTTTTAACAACAAAACCTGCCCCCAAGACTTCGACCGGCAAAATCCTAGGAGTTTCCTACGAAAGCCTAATCAATGAGGATCGAAGTATCAGTTCATTTCTGGCCAGTCACAACAACACCCTCATCGTCACGAATTCCCATGTACAACTGGAACAAATTCTGAAAACCCTTAAAGGCAACAA
>Ga0209661_1001464_pt1 | contig 11850 bp, 15 predicted proteins | sample SaaInlV_120m_DNA_2_FD_184660 | JGI IMG/M metagenome (GOLD analysis project Ga0209661, IMG submission 184660) | Marine microbial communities from expanding oxygen minimum zones in the Saanich Inlet - SI072_LV_120m_DNA (SPAdes) (version 2) | ecosystem: Environmental > Aquatic > Marine > Intertidal... | reverse complement strand
CGCTGCTTCGGTGCCTGCTCGCGTCGATTAGTCTTTGGGCTCTGAGCCATTAGACTCCCAGGCTGAGATACGGCAGCTCAGGAATCACATCCCACGTCGTATAAATGACCGGCGACGGAGTATCTGTGAGCGTCGTCGGATCAATCTGCAAGCCGTCGATATCAAGCGGCACCGGATGTTCAACCGGTTCTGAATCATGCGGAGTTTCGCCTTTAATGAAGCACGGAACTCGGCTGCTTAATACTTTCTGATAAAGTCCAGCTTCTAATATTGTCGGTTGCCAGCCGTGTGGATTGTATCGGAACACATAACTCGTGGCCCAGTATGGAGCGTCGTTCTTCCATTCTTCCGTGGCAGTAATCCTTACACGCAAAGTTCCCGGATCTGCTCCGCGATAAGTATCTGAGTTGACCGAGTTGTTATACGAGAACGCCGTTGCCGCACTGAAAGAAGATCGATTCTTCGTCAACGTCAGCGTCGGAAAACTATCAACCACTTCGATCGGTTCTTCGTACCGATCGCCGGCCGTGTTCAGGATCGGCTTCTCATCACGATCCTGCCCGACGAATCGAGAGATGTCCTCAAATGACCATGACGACTTAGTTCTGATCGATGTTGGATCGTCATCATCGATTGTGTCATCAGGCAGATCATTTGTGTACTTGCATGAGATCGCCCAGACATTTGGAGCACCATTCGGCTTGACGTCAATGTCAACGCATAATGCGAAGCCGTCTTCGGGATGAGCATCGCCCAGCGATGGCACACCTGACGCCTGAGCGACGGCCCAGCTTCGTTCATTGGCTGAGCTTTCCGCCACAAATTGCCGGACATGATCCCGCTTGAGATACAGTCCGATTTTAGATGTACGGCCCTCGAATCGTTCGTTAACTATAATCGCCATTACGGAATACTCATCACCGCTGCCGGTTCGATGCTGTTATTGTCTTCAAGTAGAGCAACCTGTTGCTCTGCCAGTTTCGTCTGCTTCTCAGCTTCTTTTGCAATCGTTTTCTGGTATGCGTCTTTTTCGCCGCGGATAGCTTTATTGATCACATCAAACGCTTCCTTCGATCCTCGCAACGCAACGCCGAGCGGGCTTTCGCCATCTTTCGTCGAGACGGCGGATTTATCAGCATTGAAGTCAGCATTGGCAACGTCATCCATGACATCATCTGCGGCTACCGTAGTGCTTCCGATGCCGTCGACCGTAGACGTTAAAAAGTCATCGAAGTCCTGACCGATAGCATTGCCCACTTCAGCTATCTCTCTCTGATAATCTCTCTCATCTGCCGTCATTGCTCTTTCGGTCAGCTCGAGTCCAGCGGTGACCGTTTGAACTCCATCCATGAGTGGCACCATGTCGAATGTCAAAGGAGTTTCACCGAGCGATGTGACCGTCTCCCACACAGCAGAGAATACGTTCCTCACATTCTGTCCAATGTTATCAAGGACACCGAAAGTGACCGCGGCCATATCGACCCAAATGGATGACCAGTTAGAAAACAACCAATTGAATACCTCAGCCATATTTGTTCCGAAGAAGTGCTGAATGTCTTCGCTTAACGTTGTAACGGCAGACAATGCCTTCAGTGTCGCCAGTCCAGCTAGTGCCCCGAAGCTAGTCCATGCGAACTCTGCAACTTTTGCGAACGCACTGACCCATTCCATCATCGTCTTCCAGCCGGGAATCATAGTATCAGTCACGAAGCTGGCAGTGCCTTCAAGTGCTGATTGCAGCGGTCCCTCGAACGTCTGGAAGATGTCGATCGACATCGCCATCACAGCACTCTGGAGTCTCTTGAAACCGCCGGCAACGTTATCAAGTTTTTCATCAGCGACCGCCAGTCCGAAGCCATCGGAGTCGGCAACTGATTCCGTGACTTCACGCATACCTGCGGCCCCCTGCTTCATTAGTGCGGAGAATGCACCGATGCCGCGGACGTTGAAGATCTTGCTCATAGCGGCAGACTTCTCGCCTGTTGCCATGCCAGCCAAGGCACCGTTGAACTGTTCGACGATCGCCGGCAGTTGCAGGAAGTTACCCGCCGAATCTGTCAGAGATATCCCCAGCGACTCGAGCTGAGCAGCCGCTCCAGCGGTAGGTGCTTGCAGCGATGTCATCATTGAGCGGAATGCAGTCCCGGCTTTGTCTTCGCCGAGCGTCGTCGCCAGTGTTGAGATGATGCCGGACGTCTCGCCGAGATCCATGCCGAACGCTGACGCACTCGCCGCGGCGTACGATAACTGCGTGCCCATTCCTGATAAGCTGATCGAGCCAGACGATGCAGCTTTTGCGAGCTGATCAACAACTGAGCCCATCTGAGATGCAGGAATGCCGAACTGATTAAGCGAAGCAGCCGCAATTGTTGCGGCTTCTGCCATCTCAATGTCACCAGCAGCGGCGAGCGTCAGAACGCCTTCAGATGCTCCGAGTATTTGATTCGCAGAAAGTCCCGCCTTGCCCATCTCGGCCATCGCCTTGGCCGCGTCAGACGCTGTGAACGCGGTTGATGCACCGAGCCCTTCGGCGGTATCTGAGAGCTTTTGTAATTCCGATTCAGTGCCCTTTACGAACGCCTTAACGTTACTCATCTCTGACTGGAATTCGCTGCCGACTCTGATCAGTTTGGCGATGCCAGCGATGCCAGCGAGTGGAGCACCAATGGCAGCCATGCCGCCCGCCAGCTTGCCGATACCGCCCGCAAATCCACGCGTCAGCCCGCGAGCCTTCTTAAATCCTTTGTTCAGCCCGGCAGTATTTGCCGTCACTGAAATTGAAAAGCCGCCGATACTTGGCATCATCACCCCGCTTCGAAGAACGCTAGAATCGTTGCCTCAATGTCTGCATCTGATTGACGGTTCCGCCGCTTGTATACCGGCCGGAAATCGTCCTTCTTTGCCGCTCGCCCTTTGCTCCGCATACTGTTCGCCATCGTCGCCGCGATCACTGCCGCCTGATCCCAATCGTCGCCCCACGGATCAATCTGCCGGTACAAACGAAAACGCACAAACTCACGATATGAGGTTGTGCGTTTTGCGGTAGCGACTGAACAACCAAGCACGCGAAAAGCGAAGAAACACCAGTCACGTCCTTCAGGGCTTAGGACTCCCCCTCGAGTTCATCCAGTTCCTCATCTGTCACGCCGTTGAGTTTCTTTGCCGCCTGAAATACTCGATCAAGTGCTCTCACTGACTTGGCACCGAGATCGACCACATCAGCCAGCGAGAACAATCTTTGACCGTCAGCATCACAAGCCGCGATCGCAACGAGTGACGCTCTGATATTCTCCAGATTGAAAACGCCGGCTTCAGTTTGACGCTCGGATTCCCAAGCGTCTTTCTCGGCACCGGTCAGCGATTTAACGCCAACTTCGCCGCCCCATTCAGGCACGTTGACAGTCTCAATCGAACAATCATCAGCCGCCAGAATCTGCTCACGCGTGAGCAAAGACATAATCAACTCCCTGCGGAATAGGTCCGCTCACCAGTGAATTTAATTGTCACGCTTTGAGAAATCTTATCGTCGATTGGAACTGTTTCCTCAGCGTCGGTCAGAAAGCCGGAACAGGAAATTGACCCGCCCGTTGTGTCGCCGGATGCAACCGGGAAAGTGATCGTCACCGTTTCGGCAGCCCCGCCGATTGGTGGTGCAGTTCCCGGTGTGTAGATCAACTCAACTTCAAGCTCGCCAGAGTCGATCAGCGTTGACGGGATGAACTCTTTAAAGCCGCCGGTGCTTCCAAAGTTGGTTACATCAACAGCTTCGCGACTGAGCCCGCCGATCTTTACATCAGTGATCTCAGCACAAAAGCCGCTACTAAACGAAATTGACGTTCCGAATCCTAGAGATGCCATTAACCCCCTACGGCAAGCAATGCCGTGAACTGTGTTTCAAGGGCTGAAAGTCGTCCCTCAAGGAACGCCAGCCGCTCTGTCAAATCACCCGCCGGAATGAATGACCTACCATCCACTTCCAGCAACTCAATTACATTTAGCTCTGAGATGCCCGAAGGTGTGCGGACCTTCAAGCAAACTGGATCATTCATAATGCACCGAGATCAGAACGTTGACGGCGTAATAGAAAGAGTCAGCATCATCAGTCGTTTGAATCTTGCTGTCTCTCACACCTTCGACCAGCAGGCCGTGGCAATAGTGCGTTGTGAGTTCACCGCGGAACGCAGCCAGTGAAGTTTCCACCGCGTCAGCAATCAGTCTTGATTCGCGGTACGTTTCCGCCACGCATTGGTAGACGATGCTCGCTTCTTTGAAGCCAAGCGTGCCGCTGAATGAGTATTGATTTTCGTCGCTCATGACTTCGTAGGTGATGTGCGGATACGTCGGCTTGAATCGCGTTTTGTGCGGATAGATACGCGAAGCCACCAATGCTGAGACACCAGAGTCAGCGGTCAGTCTTGTAAAGAGATCCTCATTGATCATTTGGCAACACTCGCCAGCTTACTGCGTAACTGAGATGCCATTATGGCTCGAGCTTTTGGAATGCTTGCCGCCATTGCTTCACGATGAAAGTTCATTTGTGCAACGCCGGGATGCTGCACTGACTTATACACTCGACCAAATCCCAGATTGAGCGACCATCCACCCGGAGCTTTTATGGTGTGTGCCTTGATGCCGTAGTGCAGCATGAAAACAAACTTCGGAAACTTATGATGTACACCGACAACTCCATGCACGCCGGTTTTTCGCTTTGCTGTAACTGTCCGTTTTGTGATGCTTCTTTTTAGTCTTTCACGCGGCTCACCATCGTCGTCTTTAGGTTTGCTTTTAACACCGACTGGAACACGTTTGACCAGTTCGCGTTTCATTACTGTTGTTGCTTTACTGATCGCACTTCTGACGATCTTTGTGCGAATCTTAGCCGGTAACGTATCAAGGTTACGGAGTAGCTTCTTATCAGCTACAGCACCAATGTGGATCGTCTTGTTTCTTGCCATTAGCTGGCCTCAATTTCACGCACTCGTACAACGTGCTCGCGATCATCAGTGTCAACATTGATCTCGTCATGTATCTCGTAATAAGTGCTGCCAATAAGCACCCGCATATCGCGACTGAGCCCGCTCACGTAGCGAATACTGATCGTGTGAGTCGCTGCCCGTTCGGATCGCTGCGATCCGCTTAGCGGCAATAGCAGCCCCTGACGCGTCGCCAGCGTTGACCATGTTTTGACTTCTTCGCCGGCCGCGTCTTGTGTCAGTGCATACGACTCCAGAGTCAGCGTGACGTTTGCACGTTCACGCAGCACACTTCGCGGCAGGGCTGTGTCACGCTTCGGTCTGTATTTTACCATCGATGCACCCGATACGGTGCCAGCCAGATCTTAAGCTTCTCGACGTCTGGCTCGCCGAAGTCATACAGCTCTTTCGCGTATTGCTTCACCGTTGCCAGCAACTGAGCCGGGACCGTTGCATAGCCGCACGTGAACCGCACGACGACCGCGTTGATTCGATCGTAGATCGCCGGCCAGGCTTCGCCCGTCTTCAGCACGATCCGAGACACTCGCTCAGGATCAATCAGATCGGTTGCATATACTGACGTTGCCAGTGTTTGCTGTGCGTCGTCCGTGTCCTGATATTTAATGCTCGTAACCGTCGCCACTGGTGAGCGTGGCAGGTAGAGCATCTTCGGGAACGAATCCAGCGTCAGGTCATACGTTGCCGCTGGCAACTGCCGCCCGGTCTCACCTTCGACGAATTCGCGACCGGCTGATATTGCTGCCGTCAGCAAGTCATCGTCAACAGTGAAGCCGGTATCGATTCCACAATACAGCTTGAGTTCGTTCAGCGTGACTGGCTCGGTGATCGAGCCTACCAGAGTCAGCCGATTCTCGAAGTTGTAAGCGTCGGCCATTGGCACCTGTACAAAGAAAAGAACCAGCGAGCAAACGCCCCGCCACCAATAATAAAACACTACGCTGCCCGCTGGTAAAATGCCGCCGACGGGAATCGAACCCGTAAACCGGAGCTAATGAGACTCTAGTGGGGAGCCACCCCCGGCGGGACAAAACGCGTGACGGGTGGGAACAAACACCCGCCACGCTCAGCAAACCACACGCCTCACAATTAGGCTTGTGTCAACTTCTTAACCGGAGCGTGCCCCGGATCAATGATCTTGCCATCAAACGCATTGAAGGCAACCAGACCATCCTGATCGTTTGCACGATACAGCTCTTCCAGCCGGTAGATGCGAACCTGCTCTACAAGCCGCAGCTTGTACGCAGACAGATCACCGAACACGACCGACACATTGCCGGTGGCAGCCGCTGGCATATCGTTGTTCACGACAACGTTATAACCGAGCAATGTGCTCGGTGCTCCAGCCGTTACCGCTCGCTGCCAGATGTACTGATTGTCAGCATCCTGCAATTTGCGAAGCAGTTTGACCGTCGAATCATTCGTCATGAATGTTGCACCGTTTCGGTGTGCAACGTCCACAGAATGCTCGAGATCAATGAGCTCATCAAAGGTGATCGCGGCAGCCGCAGCAGCCGTCACACCAGCACTGGCACCGACAGTGATGCCGGTCGCAGTACCCGAGCCATCGCCAACAGTCGCCTTGGTGTTAACCAGCCGGCCCAATCGCTCACCGAACGCTCGACCGAGCAGTGGCACCAGATCGACATCGGTATCACGAATGGATTCCCATGTCATTTTCAGGATGCCAGTGGTGCCCTTGTACGCAGCCAGAGTAGGCTTCGCGAAGGTAGGATTACTGGCACTGCCGACTGCTCCAGCTTCAGCGACCATTGAGCCGCTATTGCTGGTATCGTCGAACGTCGGCCAAATGAAGTCACGACCGTTGGCAGTCGTGATCACTTCCGCAACCTGAGTCATTCCACCGTAGAAAGTGAACGCCTCTTGAAGCGAAGCAATCAGCCGCTGGTTGATGACGTTGCCGGCATCGCCCGAGCTTGTGCCCGTCGTCAGATCGTTTCGGAATCCTTTGCAGAATCCATTCAGGATCAGCTTACCGCCGGGATCGATCCCGTAGGCTTTCATGGCAGCTCTGCCGCTATCATCGACATAAGCACTGGTCTCATCCCATTGCGAATCGAGATAGGCCTTCAGAGCTTTGTTCTCGAGTTCAGGATCAGACAACTCCTTCCGGCCGGTAATCGCAGCAGATGCATCTCGCAATTCGCCAAGCTCAGAACCGAGAGCGTTGACGGATTCAATCTGATCGATCTGCTTTTTCAGTGCCGAGTCTGCATCGAACAACGCATCGAATCGAGCTTCCGATTCAGCCGAAAGTCCGGCTTCACCTGCTGACTCGATTAACTCGTTCAGCTCGTGCTCGATCTTTCCACGCTTCTCACTCAACGCCTTAATGCTAACGCTCATTACGCTCCTTGCCCTGCGGGCAGTCAAAAAAAATGTCCGCAGGCACTCAGCCACGGAACTGAGAAAAGACGGCAACACGCCGCCTCATGTTTTCAAGCTTCTTGCTTTGCTGTTCCGCTTCAATCGCCGGCTGCTCGAGTCCCTCAATCAGGAATTCCGGGCAATTCTTCCAGCGGTTGCGGATCACCGACGTGCTCATGTCGTCGATGCCTTTGTTTGGAATCACTTCCGACGCGAAGCCATATTCGAGAGCTTCCGACGCGTCGAAATATGTTTCAGCCGCCATCAGATCGTTAATGTCATCTGATGCCAGGCCAGTGCGTGAGTGATAAACGCCGGTGATGGTATCGCGAACCTTATCCATCGAATCGGCCATCTCTCGCATGTCGCGAGCGTTGCCCATCACTACCGTCCACGGATCGTGAATCATGAAGATGGCGTTTTCTGCCATCGCGATCTCATCGCCAGCCATTGCAATAAAGCTGGCTGCTGACATGGCGGCACCATCGACTTCGACCCGCACCTTTGCGGAATGCCGCTTCAGAGTGTTATAGATCGCCTGCCCGTCGTAGACGTCGCCGCCGTAGCTGTGCAATCGGAGCGTGATGTTTTTAATACCATCACCAAGCTCACTGACTGCCTTTTGGAACTCCGCGGCTGAGATACCATCCCAACCGCCGACGTCACCGTAAAATATCAACTCAGCGTGATTATTCTTCGCTGATGCTTTCAGGTTCTTGATTAAGCACACCCCAGTTCACTGGATAATTGTAAACGTCGCCGCCTTCAACGGATTCTTCATTGTCACGCCGCCGCAAATCGTTGACGGAATACTTGCCCATCTCACGATACTTGCGATCGGCTTCCGCCAATTCAGTCAGGCTGTGACGTATCAAGCCGCGTCTGTCAAATTCTATATAGTGCGAGTCGCCATCTTTCTGATCTTCAGTCAGCAACTTGTCCATATACTCGAGTTCCCAAGTCACCAGCCAGGGCTCGATGCACCGGTCAGCGTGCGATTGATTCTCCTGCTCGAGCGAGTTGTAAGCCGCTCGCGTTTGATCGCCTAAGTCATGCGGCCGCACGCCGGTGATGTTGCTGATGTCGATAATGGAAAACTGCTTCGCGGGCAGTAACTGTGCGTCGTTGGCGTTTGCTTTCATCTCCACATATTCGCCGCCACCGTGAACGATCGCCGTTTTCCCGGTATTGCCGATGCCTTCAGCCAGTCGCCCCCAATTGGCTCGCAAATCATCAGCCTGTTGTTGCTTCAGTATTTGCGGCACCTTCAAATATCCTTTAACGCTGCCGCCCTGCTCATAGTACAGAGTTGTGTATCGTTGCGTTGCAATGGCACCCTTCAAGCTGGACTCCAGCACGTCGATGATCGAAAGCCCGCACACGCCGTCATAGCTCAAACCGGGAATGTGAATCACATCGCTCGATGATAGTGCGACTGCCTTATCATCTTTGTGTGTAATGATCACCACTCGCTCGCCGCGGGTTGTGCTTTCAATCACCGGATACGTCAGCGGTGCCGGTGGTAGAATCTCAAGCCGCACTGGCTCACCGCGTGAGTTGCGACGAATGCGAGCAAAACCGTTACCGTGTAGCTGAGCGTGAAGCGTCAGCGTGCGGCGAAACTGAAACGCGTTAACGATTCCACTTTTGCGGTTGATGAGTTTATACGCCGGATGATCAGTCGCTCGCCGTCGCTCGTTGTCTTCCAATCGTTCAAACGCTCGGCACCGCAACCGTCCCACATCGTTGGCAACAATGTTTACCGCTCGCCATAGCGGTGGAATGCCCAACGCTGACGAGTAGTTCACATCGATCGAAGATTCACCACTCGAGCCGTATACCTCTTCAGCCCAATCGCTGAGCGAGTACGTCGGATCTTGCGTGATATTAGAAAAACGACGTTTGAGCCAATTGATCATCGTCTACAGCACTCCCGCCACACCTTGACCTTCAAAGAATAGACCAGCCTCAAACGCCATAATTGACGCCACTATGCCGTCGATCTTGCTTAATGAGCCCGGCTTGTCTGGCATCCATTGATCTTTTGCGTCTCGCTTGATGACTAAGTTGCTCGCCTGCCATGCGAGTACCTGATCCCCACCATGTAGCAGCCGCCCTTGTTTGATCGCTCGTAAGAACGATCGAAGCGGCTCATTGTACGCTCGGCTGCTCTGGTGCATCGGTGATACGTTGCATTGATGCTCATTCAACAAGTTCTGAGCCATCTGCTCGGCGAAGGTATTGTCATAACGCCACTGCTCGACGTTGTACTCTGCATCGTCCGCCACGATCTGCTCTTCGATCTCGGCGAAGTCGACCGCGTCGCCCTCACAAACGTTGATCAGCCCTTCTGCCACCCATTGCCGGAATGGATGCTGCAATAGATCGATCGAGCCATCTTCAGCCACCCACGTATGAACCATTAGCTGCCAGATGGCGTCATCGATGCCGTCGCCGTCGACCTTCGCCAGTATCGCAACCGCGGCCCAGTCATCAGCCCGCCCCAGGTCAAAGCCGCCGTAAGCCGTGCCCGGCCACTCACAGAGCTCATCAGAACCCTTCGCCCACACCGCCGGCCTGATCGCTCGCTCTGTGCTGGCCACTCTGATGTTCGCGTGATATCGACGCAGAGCGTTTTCGTCAGCCGGATTCAATCTCGCATTGCTTGCCGCTTCTCTCAAGTATGCAATCTTCGGCGTGCCCAATCCTGCCACCCAATCCGGCACATCACCGCCGGCGAACGACTCGAGCATATTCGGGTTGCCCTTCGGCCAGCACGCTTCATCGAACGGATCATCATCTTCATCGATCCGAGCGATGAACGCGAACAATGAATCGTTGGGATGCTCGCCGACTTCGACCGCGTCCAGCATCCGCGTCGCCAAGTCATCCTGCTCGAGCCAGATGGCTGATTTATCATCGCCGGCAGTCGTGATGATCACCGTCAGCGGTTGCCGCCGAGATCCGCCGCCGGTGCTCATCTTCTCCCAGAGCTTTCGGTAATACGATCGCCATTCGTGCAGCTCATCCACGATTACCAGATGAGGATTCAGCCCGTCCTTATTTTTTGAATCGGAACCGAGCGGCCGCACAAACGAATTGAAATAAGGAGCATCTGGGAAAGACATCCGCTTCGTGCGGCTCACCGCCGCCCGCCGAACGCTCGGTGATGGCGATTGCCTCACCATCTGCTCGAAAGCGTCATACACCAGCCTCGCCTGATCTTCAGCCGTTGCGATCGTGTAGCACTCGGCACCAGGCTCGATCGGCTCATCGCGGATCGTCAGCAGTTTGAGAATCGCCGACGCGAAGAGCGACTTGCCCCACTTGCGGCCACAGCTCAGATACGCTTTGCGGAATCGCCGCAGTTCATCTTCAGCCCGTCGCCAGCCCATCAGCGACCAGAGAATGAATTGCTGATTCGGCGACATCAGGAACGGTTGGCCAGCCCATTCTGCTTTCACGTGCGTACAAAGTGCCTCAACCAGAGAGAGCGAGCGATTCGCGATCTCGGCGTCGAAATACAGGCCACGCTCGGCAGCGTGCTCCAGATCGTCCAGATGCCGCTCTACGGCCAGTCTGACATACCGACCGGCAACTATCTCACCAGCCAGAACGGCAGCACAGTAAGCCTCGACGCATTGAGAATGTTCACGCATAGGATTCAGATAGAGAATCAACCGAACGCATCGAGCGGATCAGCCGTCTTAGGCTGAACGTCGATACCCGTGCGGCTACGCGGAGTCAGCCCGAGTTGCGTCAGGTATTTGTAGAGTGAGTTACGCAACTGATTCATCACGCCGCAAATCGGATTTGACCGGCCGTCGAGCAGCAGCGTGGATGCTTCCAGCTCCGATCGGCACCGTTCCAGCTCAGCCGCACAACTCGCAGCTTCAGTCAGAGCGATCGAGTCGAGTGACGTGACGATTCCCAGCGTCAGCAGTTGCGTCGCCAGATCGTCGTAGATCACCCGAGCACGAGCTGACAGGCAGTTGCCCGGCTCAGGTATCTCAACCGGAATATCCAGCGAGCCATGCCTGTCTGCTCGGTAGGTTCCGTCAGCTTTGTGCTCGGCGATCGTCTTTGCAATTTGGCCGATTTAGCCCCCGGTAATAGACGCAGCGAATTCATCAGCCGCCGCTGATGTGACGAAGCGAAGCGACAGCACCGAGTCACGACCATCTCGCGGCGGAGTCAGCGTGATCGCAACGGCTGAATCCGGGCAGGCAACGCCAGTTGCCAGCTTGACGCAGCCAGCAGCCACGGCAGCCGGTACGCGGATCTCAACCGCGTCGCCATGCTGGAATGAGACGACCGGCCCCGCTGATTTCGCCGGATCACCTTTTGTGAACGTGACTGGCTGCCCGGTGGAAATGGGGTTTTTCTCGGGTTTTTCTGGGGTTTTCGTACTTTTTGTCGCTCGCTTTGCCATCTCAGCTCCGTTGGTTTAGTGCCATTTTTTTTACATCTT
>Ga0209661_1001456_pt1 | contig 11899 bp, 10 predicted proteins | sample SaaInlV_120m_DNA_2_FD_184660 | JGI IMG/M metagenome (GOLD analysis project Ga0209661, IMG submission 184660) | Marine microbial communities from expanding oxygen minimum zones in the Saanich Inlet - SI072_LV_120m_DNA (SPAdes) (version 2) | ecosystem: Environmental > Aquatic > Marine > Intertidal... | reverse complement strand
AAATTGCGACATTTCTTTGAAGTCGATCGCTTTTTTATCACCATAACGGCATTAAAAAGCCTGATGGATCAAGGTGAAATAAATGCAAATATAGTGACTGAGGCGCTTGCCAAGTATGGTATTGGCGCTGATCTCGACGAACCCCGTTTACGTTAAGGAGTTGTTGATAACATGACTGATTTAATTGAAGTAAAAGTTCCCGATCTGGGCGGTGCCAGCGATATCGAAGTGATTGAAGTTTTGGTGGGTCCTGGCGATGTCATTGAGCTTGAGCAAACGTTGGTGGTTATGGAAGGTGATAAAGCGACCATGGATCTTCCTGCCAGTGCCGCTGGCACGGTCGTCGAGGTTAAAGTGAGTGTCGGCGATAGCGTTTCTGAAGGGTCTTTGATTGTGACGTTAACTGCTGAAGTCGGGGCGGCGGTTGAAGAGGAAGCGGTTGCCGTTGTAGCAGAAGCAGTTGTCTCATCTGCGCCGGTAGAGGAAAAAGAAGCGCCCGTTCCGAGCCAGCCCGGTACTGTGCATGATTTGATTGAAGTCAAAGTGCCCGATCTGGGCGGTGCCAGCGATGTCGAAGTGATTGAGGTATTGATTAATGCGGGTGATGTGATTGAACTAGAACAAACCTTGGTGGTTATGGAAGGCGATAAAGCCACCATGGATCTTCCCGCCAGTGCCGCGGGCACGGTGGTCGATGTTAAAGTGGCCGTAGGCGATAGTGTTTCCGAAGGTTCTTTGATTGTGACGTTAATGACTGGTGAGGCGAGTGCACCGTCGAAATCGGCGCTAGAGGAAAGTAGCGCGCCGGCATCAGAGGCAGTTGCCAAGCCGATGAAGGCACCACAGCCAACACCTGTGGCTGCTAAAACTGAAATAAGTACAGCCGTTAGTGGGGGAAGTATGGTTCATGCAACCCCATCGGTACGTCGTTTTGCCCGTGAGTTGGGTGTTGATTTATCGTTAATTTTGCAAGGCAGTGGGCGTAAAGGGCGTATTCTGAAAGATGACGTTTCGCGTCATGTTAAAAAGGTGATGACTGCAGTGCCGGTCACTAGTGTAAAGACCGTACCGGGCAATGGGGCTATTCCTGCGATTCCGGCAGTTGATTTCAGTCAATTTGGTGAAATTGAAGAGCAAAAATTAAGTAAGATAAAGCGTCTTACCGGTGTTAATTTATCGCGTGTTTGGCTCAATTTGCCGATGGTGACGCATCATGATGAAGCTGATATTACCGAGATGGAAATCTTTAGAAAGTCCCTGAAAGGGAGTGCCGAGAAAGAGGGCTTAAAAGTAACGGGTTTAGGTTTTATGCTGAAGGCTGTTGCGGCGGCTTTGAAACAATACCCGCAGTTTAACAGTTCATTGTCACCTGATGGTGAGCGTTTGATTTTAAAGAAATATTACAATATTGGTATTGCGGTTGATACGCCTAAAGGATTGGTCGTACCGGTTCTAAAAGATGTTGATAAAAAGAGTCTGTTTGAACTTTCTGCTGAAATGTTTGAGTTGGGTGTTAAAGCGAGAGAAGGGAAGTTACGTCCTGCTGAAATGCAAGGCGGCTGTATGACGATCTCTAATTTAGGGGGCATTGGCGGTACGGCATTTACCCCGATTGTTAATGCGCCAGAGGTGGCTATTTTAGGGGCGACCCGTTCGCAAATGAAACCGGTTTGGAATGGTTCTGAATTTGAGCCTAGACTTATGATGCCTTTAGATATGTCTTATGATCACCGGGTTATTGACGGTGCTGATGCGGCGCGGTTTATGCGGACTATTGTTGCCTTATTGACGGATGTTCGATTGTTGTTGGTATAGTCTGTTGCGGTCACTATTTCTCAGCTATTTTTTGGTTCTCAGTTGTGAGCAAGTTGCTGTTAAAACAGTCGGAGCGGCGCTAGCGCATGAAATTTGCCGTACAGATTAACGGTAGTCCCTATGCGGGTCCTGCCGGCGAAATGGCTTATCAGTTTGTAGTGGCAGCGCTTTCTGCAGGCCATACTGTTTTACAAATATTTTTCTATTTTGATGGTATTTATCATGGTTTAGCGGCACAAATGCCGCCCGGTGATGAGCGTCAATTTACCCATCGTTGGCGTCAGTTAGCCCTGCAAAACAATATTGATTTAGTTATTTGTATTTCTGCCGCGCAGCGACGTGGGCTGTTGTCTTTAGAAGAGTCAAAGCGTCAAAACAGAGCCAATCAGGATTTGGCTCCCGGTTTTCGTATTTCTGGGCTGGGTCAGTTGGTTGAGGCGACTATTAACGCCGATCGATTTATTGTTTTTCCTGGGTCATGAAGAGATACTTGGTTGTTATGAGCCACCCCCCGCATGGTAGTATTCATGTTCAAGAACAGCTCGATGTTATTTTAACGATGGCCGCTTTTGACCGTTCGGTGAGCTTATTGTTTTTGGATGAGGGCGTTTTTCAGTTGTTACGCGGGCAAACAGCCCAGCAGTACCTGCATAAAGAAACCGTCGCTATTTTTGATGCGTTGGCGCTTTATGATATCGATGATCTGTGGGTTGAAACGGAATCGTTAATGGAAAAAGGGCTTTCTCTAGGGCAGTTAACTTTACCGGTTAAGCCGATTGCCCGGTCAGGAATTAATGCTTTAATGTCAGGATTTAATGTCATTTTAGGGGCTTAGTGTGGAGTGTCGGGTGGGTTGTGGTGCGTGTTGTATTGCCCCGTCTATTAGCTCACCTATTCTAGGGATGCCAGACGGTAAACCGGCCGGGATTCGGTGTTTTCAATTGACAGAGAATAATCAGTGTAAGCTATTTGGTACGCCTGAGCGCCCTGCGGTCTGTAGTGATTTTAATGCGGTTGTTGATGTCTGTGGTCATGATGATCAGCAGGCATTGGCGTTGATAGCAACGTTAGAGACGCTAACGGGGTAATTGCTCTCGGCTATCTGTCTTTGCTAGTTAAAATACCGGTTATAAAAAAAGGGTGGCTGAAATCAGCCACCCTTTTTTTGGGTGTTAGGTTTAACTAAAAATAGCTAACTTAACTTTTTTCTTGGCGTTCTTTGACTTCTTTAATCACATCTTCTGCCACATTTTTTGGGCATGGCGAGTAATGTGAGAATTCCATTGAAAACTGGCCGCGACCGGAAGTCATGGTTCTAAGGTCGCCAATGTAGCCAAACATTTCACTTAACGGTGCTTGAGCTTTAACGCGGACACCACTGACGCCTGAGTCTTGTCCTTGAATCATGCCGCGTCGACGGTTCAAGTCACCAATAACGTCACCGACGTGATCATCGGGCGTAAAGACATCTACTTTCATGATCGGTTCGATCAGTTGTGGACCCGCTTTAGGGATAGATTGGCGGTAAGCCGCTCTAGCTGCAATTTCAAAGGCAACGGCAGATGAGTCAACGGCATGAAAGCCACCGTCATATAAGGTCACTTTGACATCAAGGCAAGGGAATCCAGCCATAACGCCAACACCCATGCTGTTTTTAAAGCCTTTCTCAATGGCTGGCCAGAATTCTCTAGGAACATTACCACCGGTTACTTTAGATTCAAAGACAAAACCTTCGCCAGGCTCTGCAGGCTCAAGAGTGTAGTCAATTTTACCGAACTGACCAGAACCACCTGATTGCTTCTTATGGGTGTAGCTGTCTTCGATTTTTTTGGTGATGGTTTCGCGGTAGGCAACCTGCGGCTTTCCAACTTCAACATCAATGCCGTGGGTACGCTTTAAGATATCAACTTTGATGTCTAAATGTAGTTCACCCATACCTTTTAAGATGGTTTCGCCGCTGTCTTCGTCGGTTTCAACACGGAAAGAAGGGTCTTCAGCGATCATTTTACCGATAGCAATACCCATTTTTTCAGAACCGGCTTTGTCTTTAGGGGACACAGCAATAGAAATAACGGGGTCTGGGAAAACCATAGGTTCCAGTGTTGCCGGGTTTTTAGTGCAGCATAAGGTGTGACCGGTTTTAACATTTTTCATGCCTACAACCGCGATAATGTCACCGGCTTGGGCGCTATTGAGTTCGATACGTTCATCGGCATGCATTTCAACGAGTCGACCGATGCGTTCAGTTTTGCCGGTAAAGCTATTAAGAACAGTGTCGCCTTTGTCTATTTTTCCGGAATAAATCCGAATGAAAGTCAGTGCGCCGTAGCGGTCATCCATGATTTTAAAAGCCAGTGCGCGCAGTGGTTTGTCAATATCCACGATGGCGTGTTCGCCGGTTTCAACGCCCTCTAAATCAACTTCAGGTTGTGGTTTAACTTCTGTTGGGCTAGGAAGGTAGTCCACAACGGCATTCAGGACGAGTTGGATGCCTTTGTTTTTAAAGGCGGAGCCACAATACGTTGGGAAGAAGGCAAGATTTGTGGTGCCTTTACGAATACAAGCTTTGAGCGTTTCCAGTGAAGGTTCTTCGCCATCTAAGTATTTTTCCATCGCATCATCGTCTTGTTCAACGGCGGTTTCGATGAGTTTTTCACGCCACTCTTCAACTTGATCCACCATGTCAGCTGGAACGTCTTCAATGGTGTATTTAGTCGGGTCACCGGAGTTATCCCAAACCCACGATTTACGCGTGAGCAGGTCAACAACCCCAACAAAGTCATCTTCAGTACCGATCGGTAAAACCATGACCAGAGGGTTGGCGCCCAGAACATCTTCAATCTGTTTTACCACACGATAGAAATCCGCCCCTAAGCGGTCAAGCTTGTTAACGAGAATAATTCGAGAAACTTCAGAATCATTCGCATAACGCCAGTTTGTTTCGGATTGAGGCTCAACACCGCCTGAGCCACAGAAGACACCCACACCGCCGTCAAGAACTTTAAGTGAGCGATATACTTCGATTGTGAAGTCAACGTGACCGGGTGTGTCAATGATATTTAATCGGTGATCATTCCAGGTGCAAGTTGTTGCAGCGGACTGGATAGTAATACCACGTTCTTGTTCTTGGTCCATGAAGTCTGTTGTCGCTGCACCATCATGTACCTCACCGATCTTGTGGATTTTTCCGGTCAGTTTTAGAATTCTTTCCGTGGTTGTTGTTTTTCCGGCATCTACGTGCGCGAAAATACCAATGTTTCTGTATAGCGATAAGTCTGTCATGTCTGTACTCTGAAAATGAATATTAAAATCTTTTTTTGCATAGCTATCATCTACTGCAACCTTAAATTAAGCCGCAGCTGGGTTGTAAGGTATTGATATGTTAGCAAAACACGCTGTGATGGCTGAGTTAACAGGTTGATAATTAACCAGCTATAAATAACCGTATATTCTAACCTAAAATAATAGAAAAATAGAGATAAATCATTGGATTTGATGAAATATTTATTTTAATTTTACAATTTTTTGTACTTAGGCGTGCTTACGTTAGTGGGGAATGTCTTGTGCTCAACATTTGTGCGGGGGAAATGAATGACTTCTTGAGTGAATTCCCAAGAAGTCATCAGCGCTATGGGTTTTTTGCTTAGTTTATTTTCTTGTATTTAATGCGGTGCGGGTTGTCGGCATCAGTCCCGAGACGGCGGTGTCGATCAGTCTCGTAGTCGGCATAGTTGCCTTCAAACCAGACGACCTCACTGTTGCCTTCGAAAGCCAGAATATGGGTGGCTATTCGGTCAAGAAACCAACGGTCATGAGAAATAACAACGGCGCAACCTGGGAAACTTAATAATGCTTCTTCGAGTGCGCGTAAGGTTTCAACGTCTAAGTCATTGGTCGGCTCATCTAATAAGAGTAGGTTGCCGCCACTTTTTAATAGTTTGGCCAGGTGAACGCGGTTGCGTTCGCCGCCGGACAGGTTACCGATGCGTTTTTGCTGGTCAGATCCTTTGAAATTAAAGCGGCTAACATAGGCGCGAGAAGGCGTTTCGTAATTGCCTACTGTGATGGTGTCTAGGCCGTCGGAAATATCATCCCAAACCGTTTTATTATCATTGAGTTCATCGCGTGATTGATCGACATACGCGAGTTGAACCGTGGAGCCGAGTTTTAAAGAGCCGCTATCAGGCGTGTCTTCATTGGCGATCATGCGAAACAGGGTGGTTTTACCGGCACCGTTAGGCCCAATGATGCCGACAATACCACCGGGGGGTAAATTGAAGTTAAGGTTATCTATCAGTAGTCGGTCACCAAAGCCTTTTTGTAGCGCTGAGGCTTCAACAACAACATCGCCCAAACGTGGACCGGGTGGAATGTAGATTTCTTGGGTTTCATTTCTTTTTTGGGTGTCTTGTTGGGAGAGTTCCTCAAATCGTGCAAGACGGGCCTTGTTCTTAGCGTGACGGCCTTTGGGGTTGGTTCTGACCCAGTCGAGTTCTGCTTTCATGGCTTTTTGCCGTGATGATTCTTGCTTTTCCTCCATTTCAAGACGGTTTTGTTTTTGTTCCAGCCAAGAGGAATAGTTACCCTCCCAAGGTATACCCTGGCCGCGGTCGAGTTCTAGAATCCAGCCTGCGACATTATCTAGAAAATAGCGGTCGTGAGTGACGGCTACAACGGTGCCGGGAAAGTTGTGAAGAAAGGTTTCTAACCAGGCAACAGATTCGGCATCCAGGTGGTTGGTCGGCTCGTCAAGTAATAACATGTCCGGGTTTGAAAGCAGTAGGCGGCATAGCGCAACCCGACGTTTTTCACCGCCCGATAAGGTGCTGATATCAGCGTCCCAGTCAGGCAACCTAAGTGCGTCGGCGGCAATTTCGAGTTGCCTTTCAAGTTCCCAGGCGCCAGCAGCGTCAATTTTATCTTGTAATTCTGCTTGTTCGGTGAGCAGTTTGTCAAAGTCAGCATCCGGCTCTGCAAAGGCGTCACTGATTGCGTTGAAGCGGTCAAGAATCGCTTTGGTTTCGGCAACACCTTCTTCAACATTGCCCCGAACATCTTTATTAGGGTCAAGTTCGGGTTCTTGTGCCAGATAGCCGATTTTTATGCCGGATTGTGCGCGTGCCTCGCCTTCAATGTCTTTATCAATACCGGCCATAATTCGCAGTAATGTTGATTTTCCTGAGCCATTGAGCCCTAAGACGCCAATTTTTGCGCCGGGGAAGAAAGACAGGTAGATATCTTTTAGAATATATTTTTTAGGCGGGACAATTTTGCCCACGCCATTCATTGTGTAGATATATTGGGCCATGTGTTTAAGGGAGGGGTTGTTTAAAATTGGTCATTATTCCATGTTATGGGTGAGATGATAATCATTGATTTAAAAATCAATGGAATAACCCGTTGATTGAGGCGGTTCAAAATGGAGGTTTGGTCAGTTGTGATTATAGGGTAACGGGCTGTGGGTAAAAAAAGGCTGTGTTAGACTAAATGTTTGATCATTTATTTTGTATCATGTCTGAAGCTACTGAAACGCAACCGGTTGTTCCTGTTTTATATTCTTTTCGACGGTGTCCGTATGCCATCAGGGCGCGAATTGCCATTCATTACAGTGGTTTTAAGGTTTTATTGCGTGAAGTTGTTTTGCGTAATAAGCCACCATCCCTATTATCTTATTCTCCCAAGGGGACGGTTCCGGTTTTGATTTTGCCCAGTGGTCAGGTTATCGATGAAAGCTATGAGATTATGGTTTTTTCGTTGCAGCACAATGATCCGGACAATTGGTTGGAAAAATCGGATGCGCTAAACAGAGCGATGATTCAGGAGTTAATAGCGCAGAATGACAGCGAATTTAAGTTCTGGTTAGACCGGTATAAATACAGTGATCGATACCCTGAGCAGTCGGCTGAATATTACCGTGACCAAGGGCAACTGTTTTTAGCACGCTTAGAAAATAAATTAGTTGCTAGTTCTTATTTGTTGGGTGATAGGGTCGGGCTTGCTGATATGGCAGTTTTTCCTTTTGTCCGGCAATTTGCACAGGTTGACCGGAGTTGGTTTGATCAGTCGCCGTATCCTTTTGTAAGAGCATGGTTAGAGCGGTTACTAGCGGCGCCTTTTTTTTCCGCAGTGATGGCTAAGTATGTGCCCTGGGATGAGGGTGTTCGTGAGTTTAGTTTCCCTGAGGTGAATGGGTTAGGTAACAAGGGTTAATATCAGGTAAAATAAAGAGTTTATTTAATTTGATCTGGATTTGCGTTCCAGATGTCATGTTGAGGGTGTTTGATTATGGGTAATTGTGTGGTTACGGCGCTGTATAAATTCGTGCGTTTGGAAGATTTTAAACAGATGCAAAAGCCGTTGTTACAGGTGTTGATAGCACATGAAATAAAAGGCACTATTCTACTGGCTAAAGAAGGTATTAATGGTACGGTTGCGGGTTCAAGAGCCGCGATTGATGTGCTTTATAACTGGTTTGACAGTGATACGCGTTTAGCAGGTATAAATTATAAAGAGTCGCTGGATGAAACGGTCCCTTTTTATCGCACCAAGGTTAAATTGAAAAAAGAGATTGTGACGATGGGCGTTGAGGCCATTGATCCGACTCAAATAGTTGGTACCTATGTTAAGCCCAGTGACTGGAATGACTTGATTGCTGATCCTGATGTCTTATTGGTTGATACCCGTAATGATTATGAGGTCAATATTGGTCAGTTTCAGGGTGCAATTAACCCTGAAACGGCTACTTTTCGTGAATTCCCACAGTATGTTAAGGATAACTTAAGCCCCGGGCACCATAAGAAGGTGGCGATGTATTGTACCGGTGGGATACGGTGCGAAAAATCAACGGCTTACTTAAAAGACCAAGGTTTTGAAGAGGTTTATCATCTTGAAGGGGGGATCCTGAAATATTTAGAGGAGATTCCAGAATCTGAATCGATGTGGCAGGGCGAATGTTTTGTTTTCGATAATCGCGTGGCCGTTAACCATGATTTAACGAAGGGGCGCTATGATCAGTGTTTTGCTTGTCGTTATCCGGTGAGTGAAATAGACAAAGCGAGTGTACATTATGTGCAGGGCGTGAGTTGTCCCCATTGTTTTGACAAGGTGAGTGAGCATCAGCGGCGACGTTTTGAAGAGCGTGAAAAGCAGGTGGAGTTAGCCCGTGTAAGGGGCCTTCAGCATATTGGTTCGGATGCTAAAGTCGATAATCAAGAACAACGCGCGTTAAAATACCGTTATAAGGAACAACAGCGTGAGGCATTGGCAGCGCAAAAGCGTTTGGCTTAAAGAGAGCGAATTGTTTTATAGTCATTTCGTTATAATTACGTTATAAATTACTCGATGGGGCAAAAGAAACTGTTGTCAGTTTTGAATTGAGTGGCCGTTCTAATATTTTAACCATTTTGAGATAAATGAATGATTGAAGGTAGTATTGTTGCGTTAGTGACACCTATGACTGTTGACGGGGAGATTGATTATGCGAGTCTTGATCAGCTAGTCGAATTTCATATTGAGCAGAAAACAGATGCGATTGTTGCGGTAGGCACAACCGGAGAGTCGGCCACGCTTGATGAAAATGACCATATGGCCGTTGTTCAGGCGGTGGTTAAGCAGGTTAATGGTCGTATTCCCGTGATAGCCGGTACCGGGGCTAATTCCACTACAGAGGCCATAACACTCACGCAGCGTGCAAAAGAAGTGGGTGCGGATGCTTGTTTATTGGTGACGCCTTATTATAACAAGCCGACTCAAGAAGGGCTTTTTTTACACTATCAAGCGATTGCAGAAGCGGTTGATATTCCCCAGATATTGTATAACGTTCCCGGGCGGACGGCCTGTGACATGTTGCCAGAAACCGTGGCGCGATTATCAGTCATTGGCAATATTGTGGGTGTCAAAGAGGCCACCGGTGACCTTGACCGTGTGTTAGCGTTGCGTGATTTATGTGGCGATGATTTTGCGCTTTATTCGGGGGATGATGCTTCTTCGTGTGCGTTTTGTTTATTAGGCGGACAGGGTGTCATTACGGTTACCGGAAATGTTGCGCCTCGGTTAATGCATGATATGGTGGTTGCGGCTATAGCGGGCGATCGTGCGACAGCATTGGCTGTTGATGAGAAATTAACGGGCTTACATACGCACTTATTTGTTCAGGCAAATCCAATTCCGGTTAAATGGGCAGTCAGTGAAATGGCATTGATCAAAACGGGTATTCGTTTGCCATTAACGTGGCTTACGTCGGATTGTTTTGCGCAGCTCAAAGAAGCAATGCAGCAAGCAGAAGTGATCTAATGCTCAAGTTCGAAAGTTCAGGTGCTGTGCTGGGGTGGCGGTTGTTACTACTGATGGCCATTATGATTATTTCTGGGTGTACCCGTATTAAGAGCTACTTTCCTGACAAGCAAATTGATTATCGACACAGTGCTGAATTACCGGTTTTAGAAATACCGGTAGATTTACTAAACAATGAGTTGGCCAGACAAATCGATGAAGTTAAAAGAGCCGCCAAGGTTGTTGAAACGACAATGGTTCAATCATCGGCTACGTTACCAGAACAGCAGGTGCTGCCCCTAACACAGGTCGTTCGACTGGTAAGTTATACCGGAGGGTCGCCCCGGCTGGAAATAGCTAAATCGTATGATTTAGCTTGGCGTATTGTTGGTAAAGCATTGATTCGTGAAGGCATAGAAATCGTTGCCAGAAATCAGGCGAATGCGGTTTATTTTATTCAATATGACTGGAATGAGTCGCCGATAGAAGACGGTTCGCTATGGAATGAGTTTGATTTTATTTTTGGCGAAGATCCAACCCGCGAGCAAGAATATCAAATCAGAGTGTTTGACAGTCATGGTCAGAGTGACATCATGCTATTGGATAAAAACGCGGACACACCTCCGCAACATGAAAGTTTACCAATATTGAAAATTTTAGAGCAGGCCATCAAAGAAGATTTGGCCGACGAATGACAAAAACACATCTAACCATTTCGTCGAGATGATTAGATATTACCGAAAAAAATCACCATGCTAAGACTATCAGGCCCTAAGGCACTTTCTTTATTTCGAACTGAAAAATTATTACAAGAACTGCAGGCTATTAACAGGCACATTAGTGCTTTGTCAGCACGCTATGTTCACTTTGTTAATGTTGATGGGCCGACTTTGCCTGCAGAGCAGTTAACACAGTTAGAGCAATTGCTCGATTATGGGGATGCGCTTAAAACGACAGCTGATGATGGTTTTCCAATTTTAGTGATTCCCCGGGAAGGAACTATTTCACCGTGGTCAAGTAAGGCAACGGAGATTGCGCAGCGTTGTGGGTTGGTCGGTGTTTTACGGCTGGAGCGAGCGATTGAATACCGTTTGACGGTTCAAGAGGATGCCGAGGTGAGCGCTGACCTGGCATCTTTGGCTGAGACTTTATATGACCGGATGACCCAAGCGATTTGTTTGGAGTCAGAGTGCCCTGACATCTTTGAACAGGCAGAACCGAAACCGTTAGCAACTATTGCGGTTTTAGAAGCGGGACGAGACGCCTTGGTGCAAGCAGATGAAAGTCTGGGGTTGGCATTGTCAGCAGATGAAATAGATTATTTGCTGACCAGTTTTCAGGACTTGGGTCGAGACCCGACGGATGTGGAATTAATGATGTTCGCGCAGGCTAATTCTGAACATTGCCGGCATAAAATATTTAATGCGCAGTGGACTTTAGACGGTGTTGAGCAGGGACAAACCTTGTTTGGTATGATTCGCAATACTTATCATTGTAACCCGAAAGGGGTGTTGTCGGCCTACAGTGATAATTCCTCTGTCATCGAAGGTTCCCCTGCGCAGGTCTTTATCCGTAATCCTATTACTGGCCAATATGGCTATGTCGATGAGGATGCCCATGTTTTGATGAAGGTCGAAACACACAACCATCCAACCGCTATTTCGCCACACCCCGGAGCGGCTACCGGTTCGGGTGGCGAAATTAGAGACGAAGGAGCCACCGGGTTAGGTTCCCAAACCAAGGCTGGGTTAACGGGTTTTTCGGTGTCTAATTTAAAAATACCCGGGTTGTCGCAGCCCTGGGAAGTTGATTA
>Ga0209661_1001426_pt1 | contig 12029 bp, 11 predicted proteins | sample SaaInlV_120m_DNA_2_FD_184660 | JGI IMG/M metagenome (GOLD analysis project Ga0209661, IMG submission 184660) | Marine microbial communities from expanding oxygen minimum zones in the Saanich Inlet - SI072_LV_120m_DNA (SPAdes) (version 2) | ecosystem: Environmental > Aquatic > Marine > Intertidal... | reverse complement strand
TCGATATCGACATCATCGATTGGAACAGCCAATCGATCCGGGAAGCGGCGCTGGAAATTCCCCACCCCAGGCTCTCGGAGCGATTGTTCGTGCTCGGCCCGCTCCGCGATATCGCGCCGGGCTGGCGCCATCCGGTGACAGATATCGCCATCGCCGATTTGATTGCCGCCCTTGGACCGACGCAAATTATTCAAAGGCTCGTGTAAATCGGCGTCATTCAGCTTGTGTTTTGGCGAAATGACGGTATACAGACGCCACCCCAATCACTGCCAGTGGCGGAACCGGCCCATTTTGGCTATTCCATGCCCGCAAATAGGAGATTTCAATGGCGCGTGTCACCGTTGAGGACTGTATCGAAAAAATTCCCAATCGTTTTGATCTGGTTTTGGTCGCCTCACAGCGCGCCCGCGCCCTGTCATCGGGCACGGAATTGACCGTCGAGAAGGATAACGACAAAAATCCGGTCATTGCCTTGCGCGAAATCGCCGATGAGACCATCGAGATTGCCGAAGTCGAAGAAGCCATGATCAAAGGGCTGCAAAAACATTTGGAGCCTGATGTACCCGACGACGAGGAAATGGATCAGCTCACTTCCGGCGACGATTTCATGAACATGGCCAGCGAATTAAAACCCGACATGGTACTGGGCGGCACCGGCGATGCTAGTGAAATGCCGGCCTTTACCGATAATATCATCGAAAAAGACGGCTCGGACGCGGATACGGGCGGCGGCGACGCTAAAGACGCCGGCGAAGAGGCGGACAAATAGCCTTATTTAAAGGTGCCTAAAGCGCTTTTTTAATTCTTTCTCTTTCTTTTCGCATTTGCCGGGCTAATTTAGGAGCTCTGGAAGTGAAGCGCCCCTTTTTGCGCCAATGGGGGGCGGCTGAAAGGAAGCGATGATACGCCAGTTCGAACTCGTTGAAGCGGTGAAATCGTACGACCGGATGGTCGACGAAGACGCGCTCAACCGCGCCTATGTGTTTGCCATGAAGGCGCACGGCAATCAAAAGCGTGCCTCCGGCGATCCCTATTTCCTGCATCCTCTGGAAGTCGCCGGCATCCTCACCGAATATAAGCTTGATACCTCGTCGATCATCACCGCCTTGCTGCACGACACCATCGAAGACACCGACGTTACGTCCGCCGAAGTGAACGAACAGTTCGGCGAAGAGGTGGCGCAACTGGTTGATGGCGTCACCAAGCTGACGCAGATCGAATTGCAGTCGCAGCAATCCGATCAGGCGGAAAATTTTCGCAAATTGCTGCTCGCCATGTCCGAAGATATTCGCGTGCTGCTGGTCAAACTGGCCGACCGGCTGCACAACATGCGCACGCTTGGATATATCAAAAGCAATGATAAGCGCCGCCGCATCGCATCAGAAACCATGGAGATTTACGCGCCCCTGGCCGAACGCATCGGCATGCAGGAGCTAAAGAACGAGCTGGAAGATTTATCCTTTGCCGAATTGAACGCCGAGGCGCGTGGCTCGATCATCCAGCGCCTGCAATTTTTGCGCGATCAAGGCCGCGACAATGTGGAAGCCATCATTGCCGAGCTCACCGAAACCATGCGCGCCGAGAAATTACGAGCCGCCGTCAACGGCCGCGAAAAACTTCCCTATTCCATCTGGCGTAAGACACAGCGCAAAAAAATCTCCTTCGAACAGGTCGCCGATATCATGGCTTTTCGGGTGCTGGTCGAAAGCGCTGAAGATTGCTACCGCGCCCTCGGCATAATCCATTCCGCCTATTCGAGCGTGCCGGGGCGTTTCAAGGATTACATCTCGACGCCCAAGTCGAACGGCTATCAGTCCCTGCATACGGCGGTGATCGGCCCGGCCAAGCAGCGTATCGAAATTCAAATCCGCACCCACGATATGCACGAGGTGGCCGAATTGGGGGTCGCCGCCCATTGGCAATACAAACACGGGCTCGACCGCAATCACGGCCACGATTACCGCTGGCTCCGGGAACTGCTGGATATTCTTGACCACGCCGCATCGCCCGATGATTTTCTCGAGCACACCAAACTGGAAATGTTCGCCGATCAGGTGTTCTGCTTTACCCCGGCGGGCGAAGTGATCGCGCTTCCCGGTGGCGCGACACCGGTAGACTTCGCCTATGCCGTCCATTCCGAGGTCGGCGATACCTGCGTCGGCGCCAAAATCAACGGTCGCTCGACGCCGCTACGCACCGAATTGGAAAACGGCGATCAGGTGGAGATCATCACGTCGGGCGCACAAACGCCGTCGCCCATGTGGGAGAATTTCGTGGTCACCGGCAAGGCCCGCGCCCGCATTCGCCGCTTCATCCGGCTGCGCCAGAAAGAGGAATATATGTCCCTCGGCCGCGCCATCTTAGAGCGCGCCTTCGCGGCTGAAGATTACGCCTTCAACGAAGCCTTGCTGGGCGATGTGCCAACCGTATTTGCGCTTGCGTCTGCCGATGATCTGGCCGCTGCGGTCGGCGCCGGGGAAATCACCGGGCGCCAGGTTCTGGAAGCGGTCTATCCGGGCATCAAGGATGCGCGCCGTGGCGGCAAGGTCATCCAACTGGTCAAGGCCATGAACCCGCGCCGGCCAAAGAAAGCGGATGGCAAGGATGGCGGCATTCCCATCAAGGGGCTGATCCCGGGCATGGCGCTACATTTCGCCGCCTGCTGCAACGCGCTTCCGGGCGACCGTATCGTCGGCATCATTACCAAGGGCAGGGGCGTCACCATCCACACCATCGATTGCGAAATCCTGGAAGAATTCTCCGATATGGAGGAACGCTGGATCGACGTTTCTTGGGATGCGGACGCCATTGATGAATACCATGGGGCGCGCGTTGAATTGGTTGTCACCAACGAGACCGGCTCACTCGGCGAGCTGTCCACCGTGATTGCCCGGGGCGACGGCAATATCAGCAATTTGAAAATTACCAACCGAACAGCGGAATTTTTCGATATCATGATCGACATCCAGGTGCGTGATGTGAAACACCTGACCAACATCATCGCCGCGCTCCGGGCATCGCCGGTGATAAATTCTGTTGAAAGAGCGCGTGGATAAATCATAAATTGCGCTGAGTATAGGTGCCAGCCATGGGCGGCGGGCACCCCTGGGTACGAATGGAGCCGGCTTTCCTAATGTTTCGCCGAAGACACAAGCTGCACCCCATGGACATGGTCCGCAACCTGATCTGGCCGCGCATCGGCTGGCGCCGGGTCTGGTTTTATTGGATGGCCCGCATGGGGCGTCTGCCCGGCTCGGATTATTCCTTGTCGGCGGGGTTTGCGTTCGGCGCCGCTATGTCTTTTACGCCGTTCGTCGGGCTTCACTTTGTCCTGGCGGCACTGGCGGCCTGGATATTCCGCGCCAATATCGTTGCCTCGGCTATCGGCACCGCGGTCGGCAATCCCTGGACGTTTCCGTTCATCTGGATTTGGATTTACAATCTCGGTGTATGGCTGGGCTTCGATCGGACCAGAGAAGGTCTCTCGGATGTGGATTTCGCCAGCTTTTTCGGCAACCTGTTGAAGACATTCCTACGCTTCGATCTGAATTATCTGGCCGAATCTGCCTGGCCGATCTTGGGGCCGATGCTGCTTGGCTCGATACCCACGGCGATTGTCGCCTGGCTGGTGTTTTTCCTGGCCTGGCGTTGGAGCATCAGTGCCTATCGAAAGGCGCAGCTGCACCGGCGCCATGCACGGCAACGCAAGAAAATGAAAGGTGAGGGCGATGGTTCCCTTTCTGCGCCTCGGCGTTAACGTCGATCACGTGGCCACCATCCGCAATGCGCGCGGCGGCGGACATCCCGATCCGGTGCAGGCGGCATTGCTGGCTGCCAAGGCCGGCGCCGACGGCATTACCGCCCATCTCCGTGAAGACCGGCGCCACATTTCCGACGCCGATATCGAGCGGCTGATGGCGGAGATCGCCATCCCGTTGAACCTGGAGATGGCGGCCACCGATGAAATGCTGGAAATCGCGCTACGCCACGAGCCTCACGCAGCCTGCATCGTGCCCGAAAAGCGCCAAGAACAAACCACCGAGGGCGGCCTTGATGCGGCCGGCGGACATAATCATCTGGCACCGTTCGTCGCCGCCATGGGCGAGGGCGGCATCCGCGTGTCATTGTTTATCGAGCCGGATTCTAGGCAACTGGACGCGGCGCTGTCGCTTGGCGCGCCGGTGGTGGAATTGCACGCCGGAGCCTACTGCGATGCGGTATCCGAAGGTAGGCAAAAAGATAGTGTGACCGAGCTACTGCGTATTCAAAACGCCGCCAAATATGCCGTGCAAATCGGTCTCGAATGCCATGCGGGCCATGGCCTTGGCTTTGACAGCGTCGGTGCTATCGCCGAAATACCGGAAATCGCCGAATTGAATATCGGCCATTTCCTCATTGGCGAGGCGATTTTCTCCGGCCTCGACAGCGCCATCCGGCGCATGCGCGCATTGATGGACCGGGCGCGCGCCGCAAACACCGGCGCGCAGTCGGCCTAAAGGTTAGCCATGATCCTCGGCATCGGCAGCGATCTGATCGACATCACCCGCGTCGAAAAAACCCTGGAGCGATTTGGCGAGCGCTTCACATTACGCGTCTTTACCGAGATTGAGCGCGCCAAGTCCGACAAAAGGCGCCTCCGCGCCGCTTCCTATGCCAAACGCTTCGCCGCCAAGGAGGCTTGCTCCAAGGCCCTCGGCACCGGCTTTCGCAAAGGCGTCTTCTGGCGCGATCTGGGCGTTATCAACCGGCCCGGTGGACAGCCCACCATGGCGCTCACCGGCGGCGCGGCGGAGCGGCTGGCGTCCATGGTGCCCGCCGGCATGGCGGCCCGCATCGATGTCACCATCACCGATGATTTCCCCCTAGCCCAAGCCATCGTCATCATTTCGGCGGTTCCGGAAGACCAAGCCTGATATGAACGAGGCGGAATCTATTGCCATCGGATGGCGCCTCAGCAGCCTGTCGGGCTGGGGCGTCTACGGCACCAATCTGGCGTTACAGCTTAAATCCATGGGGCGGGGGCCGATACTTTTGGCGCCGGCCCACCGGCTCGATCTGGATACGGTCGAGGCACAAGCGCTGGCGCCAGCCTTCCGCCGCCAGGTCGACTTGCAGGAGATACTCGGCAAGCTCGGTCATATGGAGTTCGATTTTCCGGTCTTGCACTCTCTGCGCAATGATTTCGAGCCTGCTCTCGACCGCCAGATCGCCCATGGCAGCCGCAATATCGGCATTATTTTTTTCGAAGACACCAATTTCAGCGCCGAAGGTCTGGCCCGCGCCCGGGATTATGATCTGATCATCACCGGTTCCACCTGGAACAAGGAGATTCTGGAGGCCCACGGCCTGACCCATGTGGTTAATGTGTTCCAAGGTATCGATGCCAACCTGTTCCGCCCGGCAGAGCCCGGCGGGGACAAGGCCAGCAATTATCCCGGCCGCTTCGTAATTTTCTCCGGCGGCAAACTGGAATACCGCAAGGCCCAGGACGTGGTCATCGCCGCCTTTCGCCAATTTCACGGCAAACATCCCGAAGCCTTGCTGATTTTCGCCTGGGGCAATCAATGGCCGGCGATCATGCCCACCGTGGCGCGCTCGCCTTTCGTTACCGGCGCGCCCGATATCGGCGCCGGCGGCGTCATCGAAATTGGCACCTGGCTAGAGGCCAATGGCTTGCCGGGGGAAAGCTTCGTCGATCTCGGCATGCCCGCCAATCGCGCCATGCCGGCAATTTTGGCCTCGGTGGACGCGGCGCTGTTTCCCAACCGCTGCGAGCCGGGTACAAATCTAGTGGCCATGGAGACGATGGCCGCGGGCGTGCCGTCAATCCTGGCAGCCAATACCGGCCAATTGGATATCGCCGATGCGGTGCATTCCTTTCCGCTGATGCGCCAATCCCCCGTCGCGCCTTATCCGCCTTACGCCGGCACCGAAGGCTGGGCCGAGCCTGACGCGGACGAAGCGTTGGAAATGCTGGAGGCTATATTTGCTGACCGGCAAGACGCGGCGCGCCGGGCCGCGGTGGGCGTAGGCTTCATGCGTGATCAGTTCTCCTGGCCGGGCCAGATCGCCAAGCTGGTGGCCGCCATTGATGGATTGTAGGCAAAAGCCGAACAAAGCCTTGAGACGGGCTTGACAGGACCGCCCGGCACTGGCTTGATCCCGGCCCGGTCGCCCCAGCGCGCCGGTTCCGAATAATCCTGCAAAGACAAAGATTTAACAGCAAGTATTCATGTCAGATAGCAAGCCAAACAGCCTAAAAGACACCATAAAAACCGTGGTTTACGCGGTGTTGATCGCGCTGGTGGTGCGCACCGTCGGCTTCGAGCCGTTCAATATTCCGTCCGGCTCCATGATCCCAACCCTGCTGGTTGGCGACTATTTGTTCGTTTCCAAATATTCCTACGGCTATTCCCGCTATTCGCTGCCCTTCGGATTGCCGCTGATTCCGGGCCGGGTGCTGTTCACCGAGCCGGAGCGCGGCGACGTGGCGGTCTTCAAGCTGCCCACCGACAACAAGACCGATTACATCAAGCGCATCATTGGGCTGCCCGGCGACCGTATCCAGGTGCGCCGCGGTATCCTGCATATCAACGGTGCGCCGGTGATCCGCAAGCGCATCAGCGATTTCGTCGAGACCAATCAATATGGCAATGTGGTGCGCGTCGCCCGCTTCGAGGAAACCCTACCCGGCGGGCGCAAGCACGAGATTTTGGAGATTACCGATAACGGCCCTCTCGACAACACCGATCTTTATATCGTACCGGCGGGCCATTATTTTGCCATGGGCGACAACCGCGACAATTCCCAGGACAGCCGCGTGCGCTCCGCGGTCGGCTTCATCCCAAAGGCCAATCTGGTCGGCCGCGCCGAGGTTCTGTTTTACTCCACCAACGGCGCGGCGCGCTGGTACCAGTTCTGGAAATGGCCGGTGGCTATGCGTTTCAAGCGTTTTTTCCAAGGCGTCACGTAAATTCATGCCGAACAAGCACGACCTCGATGCCCTCATGCAAAGCCTAGGACACAGCTTCCACGATGCTGGATTGTTGGGTGAAGCGTTGCGCCATTCCTCCGATCCTGATGTTCAACAGGGAACGGCGGCGTCCAACCAGCGTTTGGAATTCCTTGGCGACCGGGTGTTCGGTCTGGTGATCGCCGAATGGCTGTTAGAGCGCTACCCGGACGAGGCCGAGGGTGAGATCGCACGGCGCCATGCCAATCTGGTACGCCGGGATGCCCTGGCCCGTGCCGGCGGCGACATTGATCTGGCGTCATACCTAAGCCTGTCACGGGGCGAGGACGAAGCCGGCGGGCGCCGAAATCCGGCGCTCATTGCCGATGCCTGCGAGGCGGTTATCGCGGCGCTGTATCTGGACGGCGGGCTGGACCCGGCGGCGGCCTTTATACGCAAAGCCTGGGCGGCGATGATCGCCGAGGCGCCCGAACCGCCGGTGGATGCCAAAACCCACCTGCAGGAATGGGCCCAAGGGCGCGGCATCAATTTGCCCAGCTACGCCGAAACCGGCCGCCAGGGGCCGGCCCACAATCCCCAATTCACCATCGAGGCAATGGTCGAAGGCTACCCGGCCATGGCTGGTACTGGCGCCTCCAAACGCGCTGCCGAACAGGAAGCCGCGAAGGCCTTGCTGATCAAGTTGGGCGAAGATCCGGGCGAAAATCATGGCTGATGCAACCCCCAACCGTTTTGCCTTCGTCGCCGTCCTTGGTGCCCCCAATGTGGGCAAATCGACGCTTATCAACCGACTGGTCGGCACCAAGGTATCCATTGTCTCGCCGAAGGTGCAAACAACCCGCGCCCGGGTGCTCGGCATCACCATCAATGATGCGGCGCAGATCGTCTTTATCGACACCCCCGGCGTGTTTGAGCCCCGCCGCCGGCTCGACCGGGCAATGGTTGCTGCGGCCTGGACCGGCGCCGCCGATGCCGACCGGATATGTTTGCTGGTCGACGCCGCCAAGGGCATCGACCGGGACACCGCCGCCATCGTCAAACGGCTGGCGCAGCAAGGCCGGCGCGCTGATCTGGTGCTCAACAAGATCGATTTGGTGAAAAAACCCGTGCTCCTCGATCTGGCCAACCAGCTCAATCAGGACGGTCTGTTCGACGACATCTTCATGATCTCGGCGGAGCGCGGCGACGGCGTCGATGATCTGATGGCACATCTGACCGGGGCTGCGCCGGAAGGCCCCTGGATGTTCCCGGAAGACCAGATATCTGATATGCCGGAGCGCCTGCTGGCCGCCGAAATCACCCGCGAAAAGCTTTATTTGCAATTGCGCCAGGAATTGCCCTATTCAGCCACCGTCGAGACCGAAGCCTGGACCGAGATGGACAACGGCAGCGTCCGCATAGAACAAGTTATTTATGTCCAGCGCGACACCCAAAAAGCCATTGTCCTGGGCAAAAAGGGCGCCCGCATCAAATCCATCGGCGCCGATGCGCGGCTTGAGTTAGAAGATCTGCTCGACCGCCGCGTCCATCTGTTCCTGTTCGTCAAGGTACGCAGCAATTGGGGCGACGATCCCGACCGCTACCGGGATTGGGGCCTGGATTACAACGCTTGAGCTGACCAAGCATCTGGTGGAACGCCACGGCGGCGATTGGGATATCAAAGGCGCCGGGATTCCTGGTTCGAAACGGAAAAGCGCATCCGGAGAATGGAACCGGTCTGACACCTGATCCCGATCCGCGACTTGCATTGCCGGCCCAACAACTTATTTAACAAAGAATGCTCCTAAAATTTGTGGGTAGGACGAAGCGATTCCAACCTCGGCAACGCCGGAGGCAGGGCCTTTGGCGTGGGGAAAACCGTTAGGAACCGTTAAGAACCGTTAGGAATGCTCGTGAATCGGTATGGTCATTTTTCAGAAAACATGTCGCACCTTGCCGCGAATCGGCGTTAACTCCGCTCATGGATTGGAGCGACACAGGCATCGTCTTGGCGGCGCGAAAACATGGGGAAACCTCCGTGATTGTCTCCTTGCTCACTGCCGCCCATGGCCGCCATCTGGGGCTGGTGCGCGGCGGCGCGGGAAGGCGGGCGCGGGGGGTTTATGAGACCGGCAATGTGGTCTCTGCCATCTGGAAAGCGCGCCTCGAGGAGCATTTGGGCGGCTATAGTTGTGAGCTGACCCGCGCCGTGGCGGCCGAGCATCTGGATCATCCGTTGCGCCTGGCTGGGCTGTCGGCGCTGGCCGCCGTCACCGAGGCGGCCTTACCGGAGCGCGAGCCACACGAGGCCCTATTCGGTCAATTCGCCCGGCTGATCGATGATATGACCAGCGGCAATTGGATGCGCGATTATGTGGCGTTCGAAATGGAATTGCTGACCGAGATGGGCTTTGGGCTGGATTTGAGCGAATGCGCCGCCACCGGTGCGACGGATGATTTGATCTATGTGTCGCCGAAATCCGGGCGCGCGGTGTCCCGGGCCGGCGGCGCGCCCTACAAAGGCAAACTGCTGCCATTGCCGGCGTTTTTGGCGGGGGCGGGGGCAATAGATGATGGGTTACCGGGCGCGGTTGACGTGATGGATGGATTGACGCTCACCGGATATTTCTTGGAGCGCCATGTTTTTGTTCACCGGCGGGGTGGGGCGCCGGCGGCGCGGCAACGATTTATTGACCGGCTGGCCAAATCAGATACTATATCTCGTAGGTGATATGAGCATAAACTACCATAATTTGAGGATTTCATGAGTACCAAGACCTTGCCGCCCGGTTCCGGGCCTGTCGGCGATGTGCGCGACACGCGCCTCGCCGACGCCATTTCCGAGCGCTATTTGTCCTACGCCCTGTCGATCATCATGTCGCGCTCGCTGCCCGATGTGCGCGACGGGCTAAAGCCGGTGCACCGGCGGCTGTTGTTCGCCATGCGCCAGTTGAAGCTGGACCCGGCGGAAGGCTACAAGAAATGCGCCCGGGTGGTCGGCGACGTGATCGGCAAATACCATCCCCACGGGGACGTTGCCGTCTATGACGCCATGGTGCGCCTGGCCCAGGATTTCGCGGTGCGCTATCCCCTGGTCGACGGCCAGGGCAATTTCGGAAATGTGGACGGCGATAACGCCGCCGCCATGCGGTACACCGAGGCGCGCCTGACCAACGTCGCCACGGCGCTGATGGATGGGCTCGACGAGGATACCGTCGATTTTCGCCAAACCTATGACGGCTCTGAGCAGGAGCCGGTGGTCATGCCGGCGGCGTTTCCGAACCTGTTGGCCAACGGCGCGGCAGGCATCGCGGTTGGCATGGCCACCTCGATTCCGCCCCACAATGTGGGCGAGCTGTGCGCCGCGTTGCTGCATCTGATCAAGTTTCCGAACGCCACGACGGCCAAGCTGGTGGACTTTATTCCAGGGCCCGATTTTCCCACCGGCGGCATTTTGGTGGAAGACCCAGCCGCCATCATGGCTGCCTACAAGACCGGGCGCGGCGGCTTTCGGCTGCGCGCCAGATGGAACAAGGAAAATCTGGGCCGCGGCATGTACCAGATCGTCATCACCGAAATTCCCTATCAGGTACAAAAGTCCCGGCTGATCGAGAAAATCGCCGAGCTGATCAATAACCGGCGCTTGCCGATCCTGGCCGATGTGGTCGACGAAAGCACCGATGATGTGCGCATTGTCTTGGAGCCCCGCAACCGCAGCGTCGATCCAGAATTGCTGATGGACCAATTGTTCAAGCTGTCCGATCTGGAGACCCGCTTTAGCCTCAACATGAATGTGCTGGATGCGGATCACACGCCAAGGGTGATGAACCTACGCGACGTGTTGCAGGCGTTTCTGGACCACCGGCACGTGGTGCTGGTGCGCCGCACAAAGCACCGTATCGAGAAGATCGACCAAAGGCTGGATACCCTGGCCGGCTACCTGGCGGCATACCTGAACCTGGATGAAGTAATCCGCATCATCCGCGAGGATGACGATCCCAAAGCATCCTTGATGAAGGCCTTTGACCTCAATGAAGCGCAGGCCGACGCCATTCTCAACATGCGGCTCCGCAGTTTGCGCCGCCTCGAAGAGATCGAGATCAAGCGCGAGCATGGCGAGCTTAACGACGAGAAGAAATCCCTGAACAAGTTGTTGAAGGACAAGCCGGGGCGCTGGAAACGCATCGCCGGAGAGATCGCCGAAATCAAGAAAACCTTCGGCGCCAAGGACGCCATCGGCAGGCGGCGCACCGAAATTGGCGAGGCGCCGGTGATCATGGACGTGCCGTTGGAGGCTTTGATCGAGAAGGAGCCGGTGACGGTATTATGCTCCGAAAAAGGTTGGATCAAGGCGGCCAAGGGGCATTTGGAAGACACTGGCGAGGTCAAGTACAAAGAGGGCGACAGGGAGCGTTTCGCCATTCGCGCGGAGACCACCGATAAGCTTTTGATGTTCGCAACCAACGGGCGTTTTTATACAATGCCTTGCGATAAGCTGCCCGGCGGGCGCGGCTTTGGCGAACCGGTGCGCCTGATGATCGAACTTGGCAACGAGCACGATATCGTGGCCCTATTTTTGTGGCGGCCAGGCGAAGCGTTGTTGGTCGCATCCAGCGCCGGGCGCGGCTTCCGAGTTAAGACCGACGATGTGGTAGCGCAAACCAAAAGCGGCAAGCAGGTGCTCAATGTGGGTGCCGGCGATGACGAGGCGGTTGTCTGCGCACCTGTGTCGGGCGATCAGGTGGCGGTCATCGGCGAAAACCGTAAATTGCTGATCTTCCCGCTGGACGAAATACCGGAAATGACGCGCGGGCGCGGCGTCATACTGCAACGCTACAAGGATGGCGGGCTGGCCGATGTTAAGACCTTCAACATGGCCGATGGCTTGTCCTGGAAGACCGGCGAGCGCACCCGCACCGAGACCGATCTCATGGCCTGGCAAGGCAAGCGCGCCCAATCGGGCCGCCTGCCGCCGAAGGGATTTTCGAAGGCCAATAAGTTCAGTTAGGAGCCGGCTGAAATTATTCAGCGGCGATGATCTGGTAAGGAGAGGCGATATGTCAAAACACATCCGTTT
>Ga0209661_1001402_pt1 | contig 12116 bp, 4 predicted proteins | sample SaaInlV_120m_DNA_2_FD_184660 | JGI IMG/M metagenome (GOLD analysis project Ga0209661, IMG submission 184660) | Marine microbial communities from expanding oxygen minimum zones in the Saanich Inlet - SI072_LV_120m_DNA (SPAdes) (version 2) | ecosystem: Environmental > Aquatic > Marine > Intertidal... | reverse complement strand
GGGTCGGTAGATCAAGCCACGCAGTGGCGCCAATGGCTCATCCTACTGCCGCGACCTGCATCGTTACCTCACGACGTCCGGATCAGGCCAGGCGTGAGGGCCACCGCGCCCGCATTTGACACCGTTGGCGGAGCGCCTCTATTGGTAAACCAAGAGTTCACCCGGGGCCCGGTCCCCGCACCCACCCGGCCCGATGCCAAGCCATCACCTCGCTGACCGAGGCCTGCTTGGCACCTGCCGACTTCGAGAGGTTTGTCATGCGTGCACGCAGATGTTCTCCATTCGGGCCCCTGCCCCTGCTCGCGGCCGTCGCTTTTGTGGGGTTGCCACGCGCAGACCTCGCAGCTCAGGGCGCGCCTGACCCCGCAAGTTACGCGAGCCTCGAGTGGCGGCACATCGGACCTGAGGGTAACCGCTTCTCCGCCGCGGCCGGAATCGCGGGAGACATAGCGACGTACTACGTCGGAGCGGCTTCGGGCGGCATCTACAAGACGACTGATGGCGGTGTGCATTGGGATGAGATCTTCGACGACCAGCCGGTCCAATCGATCGGGGCGCTCGCGGTCTCTCCTGTCGACCCCAACATCGTTTGGGCGGGCACCGGTGAGGGGAAGATTCGGAGTCACATCTCCGTCGGGCAAGGCATCTACAAATCCACCGACGCGGGTCAGACATGGACGCTGATGGGGCTGGAGCAGACCGGCCGTATCCCCCGCTTGGCCGTGCATCCGACGAATCCCGATATCGTCTACGTATGCGCGCTCGGCCACTCGTACGGTCCTCAGCCGGAGCGTGGCGTCTACCGCACGACGGACGGTGGGGAAAGTTGGGAGCACGTGTTGTTCATCGACCAGGACACCGGCTGCTCCGACATCGCGATGGACCCGTCGAACCCACGGGTGCTCTTCGCTGGCACGTGGCAACTCGAGATCCATACCTGGGGCCGGACCAGCGGTGGGCCGGGCGGCGGGCTACACGTTTCCCGTGACGGCGGGGACAGCTGGGAAAAGCTGAACGGAGGAGGCGACGACATCGGCTTGCCTCAGCTCCCGGTGGGCAAGGTGGCGGTGGCGATCGCGCCATCGAACACCCAGCACGTCTACGCCATGTTCGAGACGGGTGACGGGTTCCCCTGGAACGGCCAGGAGACGGAAGACGGTCAGGTGTGGGTCTCCCAGGACGGCGGCCGGTCGTGGTCGTTGATCTCGCGGGATCACTTCGCGATGGGCCGGCCTCACTACTACTCTCGGGTCGTCATCGCTCCCGACGACGAAGACGAGGCCTACTTTCTGACCGCATCCTTCGCGCGGTCGACCGACGGCGGGCGCACACTGGACGTCGTGCCTCGCCCGCTGGCGCCCGGCGGTGACCACCACGACATGTGGATCGATCCCACCAACCCCGAGAGAATGATCGTCGCGCACGATCAGGGCCTGTCCATCTCCATCAACCGTGGGAAGACTTGGTTCCGACAGCGGCTCAACAACGCGCAGATGTACCACGTGACGGTGGACAGCGAGATTCCGTACAACGTGCTCGGCAACAAGCAGGACGAGCCGACGTACCGAGGGCCGAGCAACAGCCGGATCATGGGCCAGCGGCGCATCACGGGGATTCCGCGCGGCATGTGGCATCACGTGGGCGGCGGAGAGAGCGGATGGGCCACGCCGGACCCCGTGGACCCGAACATCGTCTGGTCGTCCGCGTCGGGATCGGGCATGGTCGGCGGCATCGTGGTCCGCTACGAGGAGGACCGCCGCCAGTACCGTGCGGTCGAAGTGTGGCCTGAGCAGAGCCGCGGCGCCGCATCCGGCGTGCGTTACCGCTTCGTGTGGGACGCTCCGATCACCATCTCGCCGCACGATCACAACACGGTTTACGTCGGGAGCCAACACGTGCACCGGACGCGCGATGGAGGTCAGAGCTGGCAGGTCATCAGTCCCGACTTGACCCTCAACGACCAGAGTCGCATGGGACTCTCCGGCGGCCTCACCGGCGACAACATCGGCGTCGAATACGCGGGTGTCGTGTTCGGGATCGCCGAGTCGCCCATCGAACAGGGTCTGATTTGGGCCGGCACCAACGACGGCCTCCTCCACGTGACACGCGACGGTGGTGACTCGTGGACCGACGTTACCGGCAATATGCCCGGAACCCCCGAGTGGGGAGCGGTGCGCAGCATAGCAGCTTCGCGGTATGACGCAGCCACCGCTTATGTGGCCGTGGACGGGCACCAGGCGAACGTCCGCGACCCACACATCTACCGCACGCGCGACTGGGGTGCCTCGTTCGAGAAGATCACGGACGGGATCCCCCGCAGCATGCTCAGCTACACCAAGGTGATCGCCGAGGACCCGAAGAGGCAGGGCCTGCTCTACGTAGGCACCGAGAACGCAGTCTACGTCTCGTTCAATGACGGAGACGACTGGCAGCCGCTGCAGAATAACCTCCCGCACGCACCCGTCTCCGGTATCGTGATCCAGGAACACTTCAACGATCTGGTCATCGGCACGTACGGCCGTGGCTTCTGGATCCTCGACGATCTGGCGCCCCTTCAGCAGGTGACACCCCAGGTGATGTCATCTGCGTCACACCTGTTCGAGCCGCGGGACGCCTACCGCTTCCGACCGATCACACCCCCGTCGGTCCCCTATAGCGACCCAACCGAGGGACAGGATCCCGAGTACGGAGCGTCGATCAACTATTGGCTGGCCCAAGCGGCCGCTGAGACGCCGACGATCGAGCTCCTCGATGGTGCGGGAACCACTGTGCGGACCTTGGATGGGACGAATGAGCGTGGAGTGAACCGTATCCACTGGGATCTCGCGGACGAACCCAACGGCCCCGTCCAGCTGTTCACGAGCCCGCTCTACGCGCCACAGATCGTGGTCACCGAAGAAGGCCGTTCGGCCCCCGGAGGCAGGCAGATATCGATCCTCATGCCACCGGGACAGTACACCGTACGTCTGAACGTCGACGGACAGACGCACGAACAGCCACTCACCATCATCAAGGACCCGCACTCGGCGGGGTCGCCCGCCGACATACGAGCCCAGATCTCGTTCCTGCGGGAGGTGCGCGAAGACGTCGTCACCGCGGGTAAGGCCGTGCACCGGGTCGAGGCCATGCGCGTGCAGCTCCATACCATGGCGCGCTTCGTGGAGGATCAGGCGATCGCGGCCGCACTCGACGACCTCGAAGAGAAGCTCGTCAGCCTCCAGATGAACATGGTCGACCTACGCCTGACGCCGCAGGGGCAGGACGGTACGCGCTTCGAGGCGAAGCTCCTGCAAAAGCTGGGTTATTTGACCGGGGGACTCTCGATCGCCGACTTCCGGCCGACGGATTCGGAAGCGGAGGTGAAGACGATCCTTCACGATCAGCTTCGAGACCACCTGATGGCATTGGAGTCCCTCGTGGCATCCGACGTGGCGGCGCTGAATCGTATGTTGAGCGCCCGGGGGCTACTCCTCATCACGGACCGCTGAGGTTGGCGCCCTGGTTGAGCGACTCGACATGAGCCAACCGGACGTCTCCAAGCAGCTACGTGTGCTCCGGGAAGCCGGGCTGGCCTCCGTGCGCAGAGACGCCCAACGCCGGATTTACCGTCTCAACGCCGAAGGCCTGCGAGAGCTCGACGAGTCCTGGGTGTTGGAACTCATGCGCAGCGGTTAAGGCGTGAGTTGGTAGAACCCGAGCACCATGAGATCCCACACCAGATGTGCGACAATCACAGCCGGGAGGCTGTCGGTGTAGGCTCGTAGGGCGCTCCAGCTCAGGCCGGCGCCCAATGAAGCGAGCAGGAGCGCAGAGGAACCGATGGGGACATGCGCCAGCGTGTAGAGCGCGGCGCCAGCCACCACAGCCAGCGGCAAGAACATCCGGCGGGCGAGGGCATTATGGATCGCGCCCCGCCAAACGATCTCCTCGAACGCTACGACCAACGGAACCATGAGGATGGCCATGAGCGCGCCTGGACGCTGAAACGCGGAATACAGCCCTGCGACATCGGCCCTGAGCCCGGGGAAAGCGGCCATGACAGGCTCGAACAACACAAGGGTAGTCGCCGTCATAGCGAGGCCGACCACCACCCCGAGTATCAACGGTCGTATGTGTGGCCCCCGGCCCAGGACACTCGTTCCTTCGAACCCGATCACGGCCAGGCCCAGGAAGACGGCGGTGGTACCCACGGCCGGCCAGATTCCGAAGTGCCCGGAAGCCCAGGCACCCACGAGCCAAACGAGCCCATAGGCGACTGCCCGCCAGTCGGCGAGGGTCGTGCCTCGCTCCTGATCTCCCGCGGCACTCCTTCGTTCTCGACCCGCATTCGCAATCCCCACCAAGGCTCGCTCGATCCACGCCCAAACTCCCCGGAAAGGGGGGCGGGCACGCTCGTCCTCGAGGGCCCTGCGCGCCGCCTGATCGAAGCTCTGAAGCTCTGCGTGCTGAATGAGCGACCAAAACCGGTCGTCCCGTGCAATGAGGTCCGTCTTGAGGCCGACGACGACCTCACGTGCCACGGACCATTCGGCCCTCGTGACGAACCGCACCCAGTGAGAGGACAGCTTGGGGGAGAGGAAGGGGACCTGAATCATGAGGGGCTTCGCTACGCCCAGAGCGGTCGCAGTGCGCCCCAAGATTTCTCGTCCTGAAAGCATCTCGGGCCCCGGCACGTCGAACCAATCGCTCCCTGACATTTCAAGATCCAGGGACCGCACTAGGGCGATGGTGATGTCGTGAATGGAGACGGGTTCTGTGCGCGACCGAAGCCAACTCGGCAAGATCATCACCGGCAGCCGGGCGGTCAGGTCTCTCACGATCAGCCAGCTCAGACTTCCCTCTCCGACGATCATGCTCGCCCGAAGCTCGACGGTTGGTACGTCCCCCGCGCGCAGGGCCTCGCCGACCTCTTCACGGCTGCGCAGGTGCTCCGACGGGTCGGCCTGTGCGGCCACGCCACCCAGATAGACAATTCGCTTCAAGCCGGCTCGCGCCGCCGATGCGGAAAACGTCTCAGCCTGATGGATTTCAGCTTGGCGAAAGTCTTCCGCGTGCGACGCCATGCCGTGTATCAGATACAGGGCAGCGTCGCACCTTTCGACGGCCCGCTCAACAGAGTCCGCGTCCGCTACGTCGAGCCTCACCCACTCACGGTCCGGCCAACGCTCCTGTGCAGCCGCGACGTTGCGCGTGGCGCAGCGCACAGTCCAACCCGCTTCGACAAGTGGCTCGTATACGTATCGACCCACGAATCCCGTCGCGCCGGTTAACAACAGGGTTCGTCTAGCAGGAGCGTTCACGATTCATCCATGTTGACTGAGGGTCGACCCCCGCTCAATGAGCCGAGGTCGGGTCGAGTAGGATCTAGTATTTGAAGCGGCGACCCTGTGCAAAGGGCCAAGCCCAGGAAGTCGACCGAAGCCGACATCTTCCAAGAATTGAGCGGCGCCCGGACACTATGTCAAGCCTATGTCTAACTATTTGCCTTTTTATGCATCACTTTATTAGACAAACGTTCGCATATAGCGCAAGAAGTCCTCAAATGAGGGGCGGGATGGGCTCGCCTTACCGGCTGGGGGACTCGTTAATTCGGTCCGCCTGAGGTAGGCGGGAACGAACGCAATCCAATTGATGGCGAAGACCAGGACACCGCAGACCGCGAAGGACACGCCTACATATCTGGACGGTAGCCGCTGATCACCGCCCGCCCCCCGGCCGCCGATACCGCACCGGCGCCTCCGGCTCAGCCATCAACTCAATGCCCTCCGTCTCCAACAACCGCAACGCCTCAGCGACAGCCGCCTCCAACTGCGGATCGGCACCAGCAAGCACCTCAGCAGGGTTATTCCGCACCTCGATATCCGGAGCCACGCCCGTGGCTTCCACGGCCCACTCGCCGTTCACGTCATAGAACCCACCCCTTGGCGCCACAAAAGACCCGCCATCGATCAACGGCGGCGTGTCCCACGTGCCCACTAATCCGCCCCAGGTGTTCGTGCCCACCAACGGCCCGACACCCTTGGCCCGGAACAGGTAGGGCATCAAGTCCCCACCCGACCCGGCGCGCCCATTGATGATCATGACCTTCGGCCCCCACAGCCCGGCAATAGGCTGCGTGAACGGCCTGTGATCGTCGGCCTTGGAATTGAAGTAGCCGGTAAGCTCCCGGGCCATGATATCCACGATGTAGTCGGCGGCTGATCCGCCTCCGTTGTTGCGCTCGTCGATGACGGCGCCCTTCCGGTCCTGCTGCGCGAAGTACATGCGGTTGAAATAGGTGTAGCCGCCCTGCCCCGTGTTCGGGAGCCAGACGTAGGCGAGCTTGCCACCGCTCAACTCGTCTACCCTGCGCTGGTTACCCGCTACCCATGCCCAGTTCCGGAGCTGTCCTTCAGTCGATGCGGGGCGGACCACAACATCCCGCGCGCCGACGCCTTGAGCGTCATCGGCTACGGTGATCGTGATCACCCGTCCCGCGGTGCCCTCTAGAGCGGCATACGGGTTCTGCCCGGCACCGGTCTCTTGTCCGTCGATGCGGAGCAGATAGTCCCCTTCATTCACCCCCATGCCTGGTACACTGAGCGGGCCGGTCAGCCCCGGGGTCCAACCCTCACCCGAATAGATGCGGCTGATGCGGTACTCCCCATCCGCTTCCTCCAGATCGATGCCGAGCAGGCCTGTCCTCGGGTTGTCGAGCTCGGGGTAGTCGCCGCCTCGGACGTAGCTGTGCCCGACCGCGATCTCTCCGCTGACCATGTCCAACAGGTGATTAAAATCTGACCGATGACGCAGGTCCGGCAGCCACGCGCTGTACCAGTCCCACACGTCATCCCACGGGGCGCCGTGCTGGTTGTCCACGTAGAGGAAGTCGCGCATGAAACGCCAACCGTCGCGGAGCATCTGGCCCCACTCGGCCATCGGTTCGACTTGCACGCGCAGGCCCAGGGTGAGCCGGCCGTCTGATCCGGACGGTTTGCTGCCCGTGCTCACCACGCTCCAGTTCGGTCCCTGGCGGTAGAGCATCTGCTTCCGATCGTGGGATATCTGTACGGCCTGGAAACCCTCGATGAAGGTCTCGTCATCGGCATCGTCGAGGCTGTACTTGTAGAGCACCGCGCCCTCGTTCGGGATGACCTCCGATACGAAGACGTGGCCCTCCGGTGCGTCGCGCAGCCCCGTGTAGTTACGGAGCGGCAGGCCCGGTGCATCTACGATGCGGGTGTTGATCCCCTCAAAGTCGATCGTGACGACAGGTGCGTCCGAGGAGCCCGACTCCGCAGTGCCTGAAGCCGTAGTGCCTGAAGCCGCGGTGCCTGAAGCCGCGGTGCCTGAAGCCATGTCCGACTCAGGCTCCTCGTCCGACTTGGGCATAAACGGCGATACGCCATCCTCTTTTAGGATGGCCAAGTAAAGCGCGCGAGTGACGGGATGGTCGAACGACGACATGTCGAGCCATCCCGTACCGAGCCCGACGTCCGTCGACGCGAGGAAATAGAGGTACTCACCCGAGGCATCCCACACGGGCGTGATCGCATCCGCCATACCGTCCGTGAGCTGATGGGACTCACCTGACTCGGTGTCATAGATGAAGATGGCGCGCAGGTGCGAGTCGAGCCGGCGCGCATAGGCGACCCAGCGAGAGTCCGGCGACCACACTGCCTCTAGCGTGCGCTCGGGGTGCGCGTATCGCTCCGTGTCCGCGTGTGCGACGTCGCCCGATTCGACGTCCAGGACGAGCAAGCGATAGTCCGTGTCCGTGAACGCGATGTGCGTGCCGTCCGGCGACCACTGCGGCTGGAAGTAGAAGGTCGGGTTGTCGATGGAGATGCGGCGCTGATTCGTGCCGTCCTGATCTGCGATGACCAGTGCGTATTCGTCCTCAGCATCGTTGAACCACGCGATCTGCGATCCGTCCGGCGACCATGCGGCGTGCCGGTCGGCTACGCCCGGAGTTCGAGTCAGATTGCGCCATGAACCTTCACCCGCCGGGACACTGAACAGCTCGCCCCGGTACTCGAAGAGTGCGCGCTGGCCGGTGGGCGAGAGGCGGGCGTCACGGAGTTGGGTCGCAGGGGCATCCTCCCAGCGGGTACGGGCCCAGTTCTGATCGCCCGACGCGTTGATGTCGAGCTGCCGGGTCGTATTAGTGGCTGGGTCTAGCGCGTGGAGGTAGCCAGCCTGCTCGTAGACCACGACGCCGTCCCCCGCTCCGAGCGACTTCACATCGAAGTCGGCGTGGTACGTGTGCTGGGTCTCGGTGCCCGTCGCAGGATCGAACGACCAGACGTTGGCCGCGTAGTCGCGCTCGGACATGTAGAAGACTTTGCTGTCCAACCACACCGGGGCCAGGTGGCGTTCGCCTTCCCAGGGTGGGGTGAGGCGTTCGTTGGTTTCAGTCGATACCAGGCTGACCGGCTGCGCTTGCCCGCCGCGGTGGTTGCGCCACTCGGGGTCCCAGAGGCCGAGTTCCTGATAGGCGAACCAGGAGCCGTCGGCGTTGAGTTCACCTTCGTAGGCTTGGGCGGAGAGTTTGGCTGGGAGGCCGCCTGATGTCGGCACGGAGTACATGTGCCAGAGCTGGGTGGGGTGGGCCTGTCTGCCGGATTGGAAGAGGACTTCGCCTGATGGCGTCCAGCCTTGGACTACGTCATTTCCCGGGTGCCAGGTGAGGCGTTTGGGTTGACCGCCTGTTGCTGGGACAACAAACACATCCGTATTCCCGCCGTATTCGCCAGAGAAAGCAATCCACTGACCGTCTGCCGAGAAGTGCGGGTGGGTCTCGGCGCCTTGGGCGGTTGTGAGGCGGACTGCTCGGCCTCCCGAGCGGCCGACCGTCCATACGTCGTTGGCGTGGACGAAGGCGATCTGTCCATTGCCCACGTCGGGTTGGCGGAGGAAGCGGGATTGGGCGGCGGCGGGGGTTGCCGAAAAGGTGGCGACTAAAGCGAGAAGGCCGACGGCATGACGGGCGGACATCGGGACTCCGAGGATAACGTTCGATGGTGGGGCGAGAGCCCCGGCGGACGGTCTCAGAGTATGGGATCAGGAGCCGTGTGACCACCGTGACGGGAGACAGATGGAGACCATCACATTATCCATGCAGTGACTGCATACCGGAGCGCCTGACCGCCTGATGCCGCTCTCCCTGCAAATCACCACTCGGGCTAAAAGCGGACACGGCAAACCACCCTGGTACAGATAACAGATAGAGGATGCGCCGTTCGGGGTTGCCCCTAACGAAGAAAGACATTCAAATGTCCTCGACAGTGCCTCTCGCCGTCAGACGTATTTTACGCATGGCGGCCTGCGTCGTGCAGAGGAGCCCATGAAGCTCATCCCATCGTCCCTCCTCACCCTGCTCGGAGTGGTCTTCGTCATCGGAGTGCCTCTGGCGTCGAGGGCCGACGTCCGGGTTCCGCAGGAGGCCCCGCCCGCCCAGGAGGCGGACACCGTCGTCGCGATGCACGAGCGCGCCATGCTCTACCCGTCCGCGATGCAATGCGCCAGCTGCCATCCGGATCAGGCCCGTCAGTGGTCGGTGTCGCCCCATGCCTACACCATGGTCAGCCCGATCTTCCAGGCCATGGCGGGTTTCGTGGGACGGCACACGCAAGGGACGAACGGAGACTTCTGCCTGCGCTGCCACTCGCCGGCAGGCATGGCCATCGGCGAGTCCATCTTCATGGGCAATGCTCAGCGGCAGCAGGTCTCCCGAGAGGGAATCACCTGCATCGGCTGTCACCGGGTCAACCGCAACTACGGCAGGATCAGTGGTCGCCAGGCGGTTCTGCCGGGCGACGTGTACGAGACCGTCTACGGGCCGTCCGACGGGAGCGAATTGGCCCGGGTCAAGGAGTTGGCAGAGTTCCAACTTTCGGGTGGCAGGGGGGAGCGGGGCATGGCGGTGCACCAGACCTCCGAGCAGTTCTTCGAGATGAACACGCCCGCGTTCTGCGGAACCTGCCACGAGTTCCTGAATCACCCGGGGCTGCGTAACCAGGAGACCCTGGCCGAGTATCGCCACTCTCCTTCGGCGAAGGCCGGAGTCACGTGCCAGGACTGCCACATGGGAACGGAACCCGGCGCCTACACGGGTTCGGACACGACCAACTACGGCTGGGGGCCGGCCGCCCTCGTCAACGGAAGACCGACCGGGTCCAGGCGTCTTTCCAACCATATGATGGTCGGGCCCGACCACTCCCTGATACATCCGGGGATTTTCCCGCTCAACCCTCGAGCCCTAGAGATGGCCGAGGTGGACGAGTGGGCGCAGTTCGACTGGAAGGCGGGCTGGGGCACCGACGAATTCGAGGACGGCCCGGGCGAAGACTTCGAGTTCCCCGAGGCCTGGGACAACTACGATGACCGGCTCGATGCGCGCGAGGTCATCGACGACAATCTCTCTCTCATCAACGAATACATGGGTCAACGCCTGACCCTCCTGCGTAACGGATACTCCATCGGTGAGATCCGGATGGAGCGGGCCTCGAGGCGCCGGGGCATCAAGCTCGAGGTCCAGGTCGACAACGTCACCGACGGCCACAGCGTTCCCACGGGCTTCAGCATCAGGCCGGTCTATCTGCGTGTGACGGTGGCCAACGCCCAGGGCGATACGGTCTACAAGTCTGGCGACCTCGACCCCAACGGCGACTTCCGGGACCGGAACTCGGTGTACGTGCGCAACGGCGTGCTTCCACTGGACGGCGACCTCTTCAACCTCCAGCCGAAGTTCATCGTTCGGAACATGTTCGGAGGAGAGCGTGAAGAGGTAGTGCCGGTGAACCTCTCTCCGAGCCCGCTACCCTTCCTTCGACCCCAGCCGCGGTCATACATGCTCATGGGGCGTCCACTGGGCGTCCGGATCCAACGCCACTCCATCCGGCCGGGTGCTCACCGCTCCGCGGACTACTCCGTGGACTCCGACCTGCTCACCGATGACGGGCCGTACGAGGTCAACGTCAAGCTCGTGGCGCCGATGATTCCCGTGTCCCTCATCGGGACCATCAAGGAGATGGGATTCGAGTTCGGCATGACCGCTCGGCAGCTCGCCGATCGTGTGGTGTCAGGGCACACGGTCATCTGGGAATACGAAGGGTCTCTGGACCTGGCGGCCGGACCTGATGCCATCGAGTGGCGTGTCGTGGAAGCCGTGCCGTTCCGGTTCGAGGACCTGAGGTGAGTGCCGTGACCAGGCTCGTTAGCAACACGGGTGTGCTCCTCCTCAGCGTTGCCCTGCTCTTCGGTGCACCGACTCCGGGCCTCTCCCAGGACCCATACCGGTTCCCGGACGACGTGGTGCCCCCACAGCTCGCAGGCTTTCCCGAGCGTCCTCCCATGCTCTTGGAACTCGGCGACAAATTCTACGATGTCGGTGAGCTCCCGTACGGAGTGAGCCCCTGGAAAGGCACGTACTGGCAGCCGGCGCTGTGGGTGTACGGCAACCTCCTGGCGGCCGGCCAGGGACAGACGCTGGGCGGCTCCACCCAGATCGGTACGGCACAGGTGCGGGACCGGCTCGATCTGTTCATGAACCTGCGGCTCTCTGGCACCGAGCGGGTCTTCGTGGGGTTCCGGCCCCTGGACTCCGGCGGAATGACCGGCTTCGATCTCGTCCGCAATGGTGAGACAGTCCAAGGGGACCGCTTCGTGAACGACGGCTTGAGCATGAAGCCGGTGATCTACTTCGTGGAGGGCGATATCGCCGAGCTCTTCCAGTTCCTCGACTACGAGGACATGCGGCCGTACGACATCGGGTTCAGCGTGGGCCGGCAGAACCTCTACTTCCAGGAAGGGTTGCTGGTCAACGACATCATGGATGTCGTGGGGCTCGCCTTCAACGGCTTGTCCCTGGGAGGAATGTCCAACCTCCGGATCTCCGCGGTGTGGGGCTTCGGCGACGTGAACCATGGTGGCACCAAGGATGCCGACCTCGCCGGCCTCTTCATGGAAGCCGACTGGAACGGAGCCCTCGTGGATCTGGACATCGCCTACGTGGACGGCGGAGATGCGACGGGCTCGGGTCTCGTGGCCGGCTTCAGCACGGTCCAGCAGATGGGGTTCTGGAATACCGCCTTCCGCATCGCGGCATCCACAGCTCTCGACGAAGGAGCCGCCGG
>Ga0209661_1001342_pt1 | contig 12457 bp, 5 predicted proteins | sample SaaInlV_120m_DNA_2_FD_184660 | JGI IMG/M metagenome (GOLD analysis project Ga0209661, IMG submission 184660) | Marine microbial communities from expanding oxygen minimum zones in the Saanich Inlet - SI072_LV_120m_DNA (SPAdes) (version 2) | ecosystem: Environmental > Aquatic > Marine > Intertidal... | reverse complement strand
CGATCCATGCAGAAAGCCGCGATCCCATGTCCCCCGATTTTCCAATTATACGGATCCTGAATATTTTTTCCCTTGGGAGACTCAATTTGAATTTCATAACGGTTCTGCATGTAGACACCGCTGTTGGAGTACCCATCGGGCTTTCCATCACCTCGGACTCCCATCATTACAAAATCCACGTGACCTTCGTAATCGGTGTATTTGTTCTTGGTTACCAAATCGTGCGTACCCCATCTTTTTCCCCCATCAGTCATCAAAGTCTTTCCCTTGCCGTTTGGGTTGTCCATGATCTTCCAGGTGATGTCCATATCCTTCTTGGGCCACATTACCCAATTTTTACGGACCGAATCCATCGTGCCGTCGAAAAGAACCTTAGCTTCCTTGGGTGCTTTCAGCCCGACGTCCTTGCTCTTGTCGTATCCTTTTTGTTCTTCGGGCTTTTTCCCAGCGTGAAGAACTCCTGCCAAGGCAAGAAGCGCTATCGAATAAATTTTAAATCTGCGTGCGGATGTTCTCATGATTATTTAACTTTGGTTGTTGTTAGTTTTTGTCCCCCGTTCGGCGTTGTTCATGTATTTTGATCAAATGGGTGGTACGCTGGAGACGGGGCTACCAGCTAACTCCTTGGGCGGAGTTTATTTATAATCCCGGGAAGAACCACCATTGTTATTGTGCACAACAAAAATGGCAAAACACTGAAGGGGCGATAAGAAAACCACGTGGCTCCGGCTACTGCTGAAGTGGCGCCAAAAGTTACCACCAGGGAAAAGAGTACGGCTCCGCACCTTTTGAGATCACCCAGCAATGGAATGACTTCAATAAATTCGGGAAACAGCCAGAATTTAATAAAGACGATAATGAACAAAATAAGCCCAATTAAGCATCGGAAAAACCAAGTCCTTGATGATTTGAAAAAACGTGCATTCCCAAACATCTTCTCTGCCTTCACCAGCCCGCTTTCCACCATTTCAATGGTTTCGCCATTGGAAGTGGTGAAGGCTGTTAAAGTATCACCGGTCTGCTGGGCAATAATCGTTGCCTCATGTGGCATTTGAGCGTGGAATGATATGCGTAAATCCCCGATTTCAGCGGGGGCAGAGGCCTTGATCCCGTAGAAGGGACTGGATCCATGGTACAATCCAGGCTCTAGTCTACTGTCCATAAGCCGGGCGAGTGCAAATCCCTCCCCGTTGGTGTCAAGAATCCGGGCCCCCTCCAACCCCACGGTGTCCTTTGGAACAATCGTTTGCTCGTTCCCCATCTTGTCTATAAGGCTTTCGGAAACTCCGTAGGCCCCCAGTTTGGGTGCATCCGCATAAATCACCAAGCCTTCCACGGGCATACTCTTTGGATTTTCCAGTCCACGTCCACTACGATGAAATGTAGACGAATCTATCAGTTTGCTGCTCCATATTTTGTTGTGCGTGTAGTAAACGACCGTTTTATACCTTGTGGCTCCATTTACGTCACTCCCGTAGGGCACTTCTTTTTTTCGCATTGTCTCCGACCACTGATACATTTGAGCCCGACGTTCCAACCTCAGGCTATTGCTTGCCGAAACTGCTTTAAATCGAGGATCAACAAGTGTTTCATTGGATTTTGCCATCCCGGTTACATGCAACAACTTGCCCTCATTGGCCTTGTCCACCTCTTCAGCAGGCATTGAGACAAAGCTGTCTTCACCTTCTTCAAGGGATTGCTGCTCCGAGACGTCCATGCCCTCGACAAGCCAAAGAAAACCCAGCAAAGAAAGAAAAATTGGTAACAGTAGCACGAGGGAAATTTTCTTCATAATCTGTCTGAATTGATCCAAGGTCGATTTGGATGTTACCCCTCCCGTGTTTCCTTTCATGTCATTGATTTCCTTACGGTTGAATTGTATCTAAACGAGTTGAACTGTTAGAATCGAGGTGAGAGCGTTATCATGGTTTGTAGTTTTGGTTATTAGTTTTTGTCCGCCGTTCCGCGTTGTTCATGCATTTTGATCAAGGGGGTGGAGCGTTAAAGTTGAGTGCCACGGAAATTAATACAGTTCTTCTATTTAATTCAAAGATACAATAAAGGATCATCAATTCGAGCGAATCTTCATCGTGCAATAGGGATCAGGCGGGACGGTTTTGCCTACCTTGTCAACTGGATGAGTATAAAGATATTTCCAAACCTCTTTCCAGCGCCCGTCCCGAACCACGATACCATGAGCTTTGTTGGCATTTCCATCGACGTCGAAGTCGGTAATCAGACGCCTCGAGTTTCCGAAAGGAGACTTGGTTTTCTCGACGTTCACCAAAGGACCGAACTTTGCCAACCCGAGCATTTGCCAGGATCGGCAATAGTGATCAGCTGTCCATCCCTTGTCGAGAATATGGGTGAAACCGAAGTACCGGTTGGCGGGGGTGGCGGATGGCAAGCTTTGCCAGGATTCCAACTGATCACGCGGACCGGAAAACGCCACCACGCGGGCGACCTTTTGATGCTTGGCAAAACGGGCCGAGGTGGTTGAGCCATGGGAAATGCCCGAAAGTATGACCTTGTCCCAAAGTAGATCCGTTCGTTTCTCGTTAAGAAAGCGATTCCATTCCCCTTGTGGATTTTCTTTAACCAACCATTTGACGAATTCAAGGGAGCGGGCAGCCAAGCCATCGGGCTTGGGAATCTTGACGAGCGGACTATGGTCCTCCCCGGTGGCAGCCTCCAATCGGATGCTACCCAAGCACTCTCCGGTATCGTGCATTTCCTTAGGAACGGTAGAAAACCAACGATTGGCATAGTGGGGTTGGATCAGGTGCAGCCCCAAACCGCTCAAGTACTTGGAGAGTTCACCGTTGTAACTCATCAACCAAATCACCAAACGGTCACGGGACGACACACGGGTGTCTACGATGGCGTGCTGTAAATCCTGATGCTTCCCCTTGACCTCGGCAAAGGTGAAATTGAGCTCGGGATGTTCCTTGGCCAGTAGGTTGATCTCGCTCGCACGAACAGAGGTTTCGTGAAGTTTGCTGGCTTGGGCGAGTAAGGCCGCTCCAAGCAGGAGCAGGGAAGCAATAAAAGAGATTTTCATTGGAGCGAAGAAAAGGGTCACGATCGCTTCACTTCAATGACGTCAATTTCCAGATCGGCCCCTTCGGATCCCTTGAGCTTGATCTCGAGAGATTTGATGACGCCTTTCCAATGCGCATTGCCATTCAGCGGAACCCGAACCTCCTTGAATTGCTTACCGGCGGGAACTTTCATGACGGAACCAAGGGACTTGCCATTGGCCAGGGCTTCGATCTCGACCGGTACATCTGCCCTTAACTTGAGGAGCAAAGCTTGGTCGGATCCGTTGGGTTTGATCTTGAGTCCCTTGCGCAAGAGGGAACCGGGTTTGCCGGGAAGACGGAATTGCAGAAAACCCTGAAAGCCGGCGATATTGTCGCGTATCCCTATTCCCTGCCACCCTTCGGTCTGCCAACCGCCACAATCAAATTCATAGGCGAGGCGGCCGTCCAGCGGGTCCCGACCGTTGATTTTTTCCCACTTGTCGGACAGTCCGTCGCCGTCATTGTCTTCGCGGTTGATTTCGTATTCCGGATTCACCCCGCGTCCACCTTGCCAATCGTCCCCATTATGACGGAGGGCATTGGGTGATTCTTCGCCCTCTCCCCGGTCGCCCTTGGTCAGCCATTCGTCAAGAAGCTTACGGTGACGATTGAGTTCCTTGGTGAATTTGGGATCGCCAACCAGGTTGTTCACCTGAGCGGAGTCCTTCGATACGTCGTAGAATTCCTCCTTGGGACGCTCCCCGAAGTAAATCCTTTTGAGGTCTTCGGAAAGTTTGCCTGCGGTATAGAGTTGCTTGAGGTTTTTTACGTAGTCCTGACGGTCCCGGTACTGGGGTTGAAGCAAAATGCGATCGAGTTTGTAGTTGCGGGTATAGCGAAACTTGTCGGTCCGGATGGTCCGGACCCGGTCAATTGTATGATCCAATCGGTCCTTGGCCGAGGCAACCCACTGGCGGGGCTTGAAGTCCTTGGCGAAAAGATTTCGACCCTCGTACCACTCTGGAAGCTTGATGCCGGCCCAGCTTAGGGTGGTTGCAGTCAGGTCCAGAGTGCTGACCAAGTCCTTGCGGGCTCCCTGCTTGGGGACCCACTTCTCCGGTCCCATGAGCATGAAGGGAACATGAAGACCACCTTCCGTAGGCATCTGTTTATGGCGGACCAAGTGATTGGCTCCATGGTCGGACAAATAGACCACGATGGTGTTCTCTTCCAGTCCGGACCCCTTGAGACCGGCCAGAATTTTCCCGATGTGATCGTCATCGACGCGTACAGCATCGCAATGCTGAGCCACGACCTTGCGATACAGATCATTCTGGGGATAATCAGCAGGTACGGTAACCTTGGAAGGGTCCGTACGCCTGTCCGCAGCCAGTTTCTTTGTGTTTATTTTGCCACCCTTGGTTTGGAACTGTATGAAGAAGGGTTGGTTTGTCTTGAGGATTTCCCAACTATCGGCCTGTCCCTTGAGCTTGATCTTTGAATAGGTCTTCTCTGATTCCCAAACAAAGTTGTAGTCCGTCTTACCGTGGTTGAAGGTCGAGTAACCGGCTTCCTTCAGGATTTGAGGGAGAAGCTTCATCCCTTCTGGTAAATAAAGCTGGGCGTCCTTGGCCCGTGACGAACGGTGCTCATGTGAACCAAAGCGGATCTGGTTGGCCCCGACCATCATGGAAGACCGGCAGGCCGAACAGACGGGTGCCGGAACGTAAGCCCGGTCGAAGCGTACGCCCGCCTTGGCAATCGAGTCGATGTTTGGGGTGCCCATTTTATTGGCCTCATGCCCGTAGGTGCCCATCCATGGGGAAGTATCTTCGGCAAAAAGCCAGACTACATTTGGACGCTGATCTGCAGCTAAAAAGCTGCTTCCAAAACCCAAGAAAATAGTGGCGAATAGTTTTAACGGTATATTCATTCTGAGAAAGGAACTCTGCCGTTTTCAGGAACCTTTTTCTCAATGATCTTGCCGTTCAATTTGTACTTCAAAAGAAGAACCTTCATGACTCCAGAAGCAGGGTCTCTCCCGGCTACGGTATTTGTCATCGCAAAGTCATAATCCCGTGCATTCAGGTATTGCTTGATGATGTGGCTGACATCCATCTGATTCTTGGGGTCACCTGGCGCACCATAAACCGCACTAATCAACTCAATATCCAGTTTCTTGTTGGACTTGGGCTTCCTGTAAACAAGATGCTTACTGTTTCCACCTGAAACGAAATAGGCGATTAGGTCTTTTAGCTCCCCGGCGTTCATTGTATTCACCAGGGCAGCAGGCATCATGGATAGCTTGGATGCCTTCTTGGACACGACATCCGCCTTTTTGACTTTTTTCAATTTCAAGGGCTCAAATCCGGATTGAACCAATGCGTACTCCCCTTTTTCCGAGAAGACAATACGCCCCATGACAGTGGTTCCATCCTTCATCTTCAATTCGTGCTGTTGAAATTGATCGGAAAGAACCAGGTTGGGGTCGATAATGGACTCAAGCATTGACTTGTAGTCACTGCGTTTTGCGAGGTTGGTCAGGTCGGGACCGATACCCCCTCCTTCATTCCCGAATCGATGACATGCAACGCACATTCCTGCAGAAAACATTTTTTTACCGTTGGCCAGGCTTCGAGCTGCCAAGGGTTCTTCATTGAGGACTTTCAGACCGGACTCGACGGTCCAGGCAACCGGAGGCCCCATCGCTTTGGGCAACTTGTTCAAGTCGATACTCTTGATGTCACCCATAAGGTATTTCAGAGAGGCCTTGTCCTCCTCAGGAACATTAGCTAGAGCTGACTCGCGAATCTTGTTGATGTATCCCTTGAACATGTTCCCGCCGCTTTTCGACAAGAGAGTCTTCAATTCACCGAGGTAGACCTTGCGGTCATCCATGTCCCAACCCGCCTGTACGTCCTTGAGACAAAAAAGGAAATGAATGTTCAAGATATTGGGGGCGGACTGCATGGATTTGAGAATGGTACTACCATAGCCCCGATGACGCTTCATAACCTCGGCATCATAGTCAGGAACCTTTGCCTTGGTCACCTTCATTAGTGCAACGGTCTTCCCAACAACAGACGGGTGCTGCAGGTAACAAAGAACCCGGCATAGCTCCTCATTGAGGTTGTCATCCTGAGATGGAAAATGCGGATCCAGTTGGTCACCGATGGCCTTAACCAAAGATTCATCCGGTTTTCCAGCCCGGCTCATGGCAACGCCATAGGTCCTGAGGAGCGCCAGTTGGTTGGTCTTGCCCAGCTTTTTGAAGTCAATCCCGACAAGGCGCTTTATGCTGGGGGCAAGGCTACCTTCATGATCGCAACGTGCAAGGCTTAACAACGAGTGGATTGCGGCCACATCGTCCTTTTCTGAGTATGCCTTGTCTGCCCAGGTTTTTGCATCCTGCCATTCGATGGCGATACGAGCGGCATAGCGAAGATGATAGTCATCACTACTGAGGTACGGCCAGACTGTAGCCACCGCCTTCGGGTCCGAATGACCATGAAAGGCTTCCAGTTGATGGCGGATGGCCCGGGCTTTGGCATGCTCGCTTACTGTATCCAACTTGGATAAGGAGGTTGAAGCATCTCCAGTGTAGGAAACCCGATACAAGTATGACTGACCTCCTCGACCACCCACACAAAAGTACATATTACCATCCGGGCCGATCACGACATCGGTCAATGCAAGTGAACCCTTGGTATTCGATATAAACTCGCGCTTTTCACCGACATACGAGGAACCACTGGGCTTAAGGTGAACGGAATACATGGTCGCAAACGTCCAGTCACAGATAAAAAGCGCATCGCGATAATGCGTGGGGAATTTGGCATCCTTGCCGGCAATTACGCCGGTTGGGCAACCCGGACCAATATCAACCACGGATCCAACCGTATCAGGGAAATACTTGCGCCATTTTTTTGATGTGGCACGCCAACCATTTTCGCCACCTGACACACCATGATTGATGCGAGTAGGACGATACCAAGGTGCACCAATGTCCCATTCCATGTCTGCATCGTAAACGAATAATTCACCGTCACGATTCAGCGCAAAGTCAACGGGGTTGCGATACCCCATGTTCAGTACCTCACGTTTCTTCCCATCGGGACTGAGCTTAATGACCCAACCACCTGGAGCCTTGCCGCCTCCATTGTGCCCGTAGGCATAGTTCTGTAGCAAGTAATCATCCTTCCAGTTGTCACGAATACGTGTTTTCTGGTACTTGGGAAGACGGGTCATGTTTCCCGCAATCGCGTAGAGGCTATTGCCATCAGGTGAAACAACCAATGAGTGAGGCCCATGCTCTCCGCCACCATTCATTTCTGAAATGACTTCGGATGCGCCAAGTCCACCACTCTCCAGAACCGGTGCCCGGGTAAGCGTTCTGTTACCCATCATGTACAAATGATCGAATGCATAAAGCATGCCCCATTGACCGGATTTGACATTCAGTTTCTTTATTTTTCCCTCGTCAAAAGCGTCACCGTCCTTGGGTATCTCCAAGAGAAATGTCCCGGCTCCACCCTGGTCCGACACCGCCAGTCTCCCCTTACCATCAAAGGCCATGGATATCCATGAACCATATTTTCTCTTATCGACCTTATAGATCAGCTCTACAGCAAAACCCGGTTGTACATTCAAGCCGGTGGATGGGTCCTCAACGGACTTTTCCAATGGAGGAAGCTCAGCCTGACCAAATAAACTGGCAAAAGAAAATGATATTAAGAGTAAGACGAATTTTGGTATGTTCATGGATGAGTTTGATTAGAATAAAAAACTAACGATAAAGGCATGGATTTAAAATATGTTTATAATGTCATCTCCACCGGACAGGATTTTGTACACAAAAAAAGATTTTTTTGCGGATTATCCACCCAGAAACACAAGGATCACTTGTTCTTTTTTTTCCTTGGCTGCTTTTGGGGACCACCGGCAGGCCGCTTGTTCTTGGCCAGATCCTCCTTGTAGGCAGCCAAGTAACCGCTGAGACGCTTGACCACCTCGGGGTTGAATTCTGCGAGGTTCTTGGTTTCCCCAATATCCTCCTCCAAATTGAAGAGTTCATTTCTCTTCAATTTCCATTTTCCACTTCGCACCGCCTCGGTGCGGTAGAAGAATGCCTTATGCGGGCTCTTGGCCCCTTTGCGTCCCTCCAGCAAGGGGAGCAGGTTCTTGCCATCGATCACCCGGTCATTGGGGACATCGACCCCGGCTATCGCGGCACATGTCGGGAGGAAGTCCATGCTTGCCGCCACTTCGGAACACTCCTTGCCGGCAGGGATCCGGCCAGGCCACCACATCACTGTGGGGACCCGCATACCGCCCTCAAAACGGGAAAACTTATAACCCCGCAAAGGATGGGCAAAGCCGCCGACACGGCGATTCATGTTGCCCTTGACCCACGAGTTGGAAGCCAGTTTCCAAGGTCCATTATCTGAAGTATATACAACCAAGGTGTTCTCATCGAGCTTCAGCTTGCGAAGAGTCTCGAGAATTTGCCCGGTCGACCAGTCAAGTTCCTCGATGGTGTCGCCGTAGAGTCCAACCTCACTTTTGCCCTCGAATGGAGGTGTGGCATAGAGCGGAATGTGGGGCATGGTGTGGGGCAGGTAGATAAAGAAGGGTTTCTCCTTGTTCTTCTGGATAAAGGAAATGGCTTCCTCCGTGTAGCGTTTGGTCAGCGTATTTTGGTCGGCAGGGTACTCGATAATTTCGGTGTCGCGCATGAGTGGGACGAGGTTTTTCTTCACCCGGTTCTTGATGTTTTCAAGGGTAACTCCTTCCCGCAAAACGATGTCGTTGGCCAGAGGTTGCGAAACGTCTATGGTCATGTCATTACTGTAGGGAACGCCGAAGTAGGTATCGAACCCTTGGCTGGTGGGAAGAAACTCCTTGAGGTGCCCGAGGTGCCACTTCCCAATGCATGCGGTGGCATACCCCTTGGCCTTGAGCAAGTCCGCGATGGTGATCTCGTTCGGGTTGAGACCCCGTTTGTCGCGCGGAAAGAGAACGCCCAGGTTGCCCACGCGACTTGCATAGCAACCGGTCAGAAGAGAGGCCCGTGAGGGGGTGCAGACAGACGCTCCCGAATAAAAGTCAGTGAAACGCATGCCCTCCTTGGCCATACGGTCAATTTGAGGGGTCTTGATCTTGGGTGACCCAAAACACCCAAGATCCTGATAGCCCTGGTCATCCGCCATAATGATGATGACGTTGGGTGTGGAGGCGGCTTGGGCACCGACAAAATTCATTGTTACAGAACAGGCAAATACGGCGAAGAAGAATCGTTTCATTTTCAAGATTGTATTGGAAGTGAGTGAAAGATTGGGAGAACAGGTTTAAAGATTAATAAGGGCGCTTGTCTTGACGGCCTTAATATCTCGATAGAGCCCAAGTTCGGACAATGTATTCAATGGAAGCAAAAAGCTTGGCCAACGTCATGTAGAGACTATAATTTGTTTGTACCAAGACCTAATAAACGATCCATTAAAAGATCGCGAATCAGGCGGGGGGCATATAAGTAAAGGGAAACACATAGGTTTTGTAAAACCGTAGTTCTAATTAGTAATTGTCTCAATATAAATATCTGGGTGAATTTAATTGAATGCATCACGCAAAAAAGAACGGTTTAATGTTGCTCACATTTTTAGTGGGGAACTTGACCGTTCATGGGAAAAATAAAGAAGCACCAGTTGACACATATGAAAAGGACATCCGTCCCATTCTCAAGGCCCATTGCGTGAAGTGCCATGGACCGGAGAAGCAAAAGGGCAAGTTGCGTCTGGATACTCTTTCCACCGATTTTCTCAAAGACCGGGCTGCAGCAGAGATTTGGCACGACGCCTCCGATCAGGTCAAGCTCGGTGAGATGCCCCCAGAAGAGGAGGAGCCTCTCTCATCGGAAGATAGAAAGATTCTTACCGAATGGATCGACAATAACTTGTCCGAGGCCTTCAAGAAAATGCAGGGAACCGAGAGTTCCCTCGTCATGCGTCGTCTCAACCGTGCGGAGTACCAAAATACCATGACCGATCTGCTCGGCTTCGAGATGGACTACTCGGACGAACTGCCCAACGACTCGCTTTCCCCGGATGGGTTTCTTAATAACGGAGCCAGCCAAGTAACTTCGGCCGTGCAAATCGAGAGCTACCTCAAGGCGGCCCGAAAAGCCCTCGATTTCGTTCTTCTGGAGGGAGGAAAGCCGGAAACCTCAACTAGCCAGGTGGTTTGGAACAAGGGGAAAATAAGAGGACCTGGAAACAGCCGCTACCTGGCCTACTCCTCCCCGAGACTCGGGCGGGTCAATTATTGGCACGGCTCCTTTCAAGAACCACCTCGGGATGGTCGGCTGACCGTGCGGGTGAAAGCATCAACAGACCGTAAGCCCGGTCAACCTGCTCCCATTCTTTCTGGGCGTTATGGCTACTTTGTAACCGGCTTGACCCTCAATGTCATGGATGACTTGGGAGAGATTCCTATCACCTCGAGTGAACCAGAATACTACGAATTCTCTTCCCATGCTTCTTTTTTTCCCCGTGCCGAACCACATGTTCCTCTCGATAAGCTCAACGGCGTGATCACCTTCCAAAACGTCCTCAAAGACGGCCATCCCCCACCTCCGGGAGAGAACAAGGAAATCGTCGAGGAGATCAATGCTGCGGACACCCGCAAGAAACTTGAAAAATGGGATAAGGAAAGAGCTCAACTGCTTGCCCGGCGCGAACTTTTCGAAAGGGAGAAACTACCGGGACGTTTCGAGAAGTGGCTCCTGGATCCAGCTGAACAAAAAACCAAGGAACCGGTTTGGGCCATTCTCGGTAATGCCGAACCCCAATCACTTGAAGGCGCTAACTTCGTTGCAATGAAAGACGGATCTTTTTTGCTTGCCGGACCCAACCCCAAGAATGATCGTTGGGTCGTGACGGCCGAGGTGGACCTGCCTGTCGTTCGGGCCATTCGGATCGAAGCCTTGACCGACAATTCCCTCAAGAATAAAGGGCCTGGACGGGCTGGTAATGGAAATTTTCTCCTCAGCGATCTTCGCGTCTTCGTCAAGCCAAAGGGTGTGGAAGGAAAAGGCAAGCCGGTCAAACTGGTCAACCCGCAAGCAAGCTTAAAACAAGGAAAGGAACAGTTCTTCGCTGCAGCGTCGATCGACGCGGATAAGAAAATGACGGGCTGGAGCCCGAACAACCAAGTGGGCAAGGATCACGCCTGTCTTTTCGAATTTGCCGAAGCGGTTGAAAACGAAAACGGAACGGTTTTCACCGTTGAACTCGATTACATGCAGAAGAACGCCTTCCACGTCATTGGGAGACCAAGGTTCTCCCTTTCCTCGATGTTGGCCCCACCTCTCGATGGCTCTTCCGAACGGGCGGAGGTGATTGCCTTGGTCAAGGTCGCCAGGCAACTGGGCGAGATTGAATCACTCGACAAGGATGAATTGGCGGACCTCAGAAAAAACTACCGGTTGCTCGACCCTGACTGGTTGACCCTTTCGGAAAAAATCGCCCTTCATCAATCCCGCAAGCCCCTTCCTAGGTTCCGAACAAAGAAATCCAAGGTTTACGCTGAGGATCCTGACTTTTCCCGCATCATCATCGAGTCGGTCGAATTCGTCCGCAACGATTATCCATCCTGGCCGTCATCCCAGCACCGAAGAATCATTCATGATGGGGAGAATCTCTCCCTATCCGGAACTGCCAAGATCGTGATCGGACGTTTCCTCCGCAGAGCCTGGCGAAGGCCCGTGTCCGAGGATGAGCTCGGCAAATGGGTCGGTCATTTCAAAAGGATACGGGAAGAGGAGAATTCAGCCATCTTCGCCCTTCGGGAGACCTTGACAGCTTCCTTAGCCTCATCCAACTTCATCTACCTGAGCGAACCCCACAAGGCCCAAAAGCCAAGGGCGCTCAATGCACACGAACTTGCTTCCCGGCTTTCCTATTTCCTTTGGAGTTCCATGCCGGATGAGAAACTCTCCGCACTCGCCGACGAGGGAAGCTTACTTGATTCGAAGATTCTCGAAAAGGAATTCGACCGCATGCTCGCGGACGAAAAGTCGGATCGTTTCGCCGATCAGTTCAGCACCCAGTGGTTCGACCTGGACGGGGTTGATCGGGTTGCAATCAACCCGCAATACTACAAGAAATTCGACAGTTCCCTCAAAGCGGACATGATTCAGGAGACGCGCGAGTTCTTTAGGGAAATCCTGCGCAGCGAGTCTTCCGCCCTGCAGTTTTTGGATGCCGATTTCACCATGCTCAACGCCACCCTGGCCAAGCACTACGGGCTGGAAGGTCCGAGGTCCCAGCGTTTCGAGCGGGTCTCCCTCAAGGGCACGGACAGACCGGGCGGAGTACTGGGCCATGCATCGATTCAACTCTCCGGCTCGGACGGCACGGACTCCCACCCTATCAAGCGGG
>Ga0209661_1001302_pt1 | contig 12680 bp, 10 predicted proteins | sample SaaInlV_120m_DNA_2_FD_184660 | JGI IMG/M metagenome (GOLD analysis project Ga0209661, IMG submission 184660) | Marine microbial communities from expanding oxygen minimum zones in the Saanich Inlet - SI072_LV_120m_DNA (SPAdes) (version 2) | ecosystem: Environmental > Aquatic > Marine > Intertidal... | reverse complement strand
GGCCTCCAGTGCTTTTTTAGTCCAGGGAACATGTAGATGGTTGGGTAATGGAATGTAAACCGCGTCAATGTTGTCATCCGCCAATAGTTCTTCATAAGAACCGTAAGCTTGCGGAATTCCCAGCTGCGTCGCTGCCGCTTTTCCCCGCTCCAGATTCTGTGAAGCCATTGCTGTTATTTCGCAATATTCGCCTTTCTGCATGGCCGGAAGAACCTTTTCAAGACCTATATTTGCGGTGCTCAAAACACCCCATCGTACCTTTTTCATTTCAAAATTTTTCAGGAAGATTAACGAATTGTCTGCATTGAAAGCTTAAGATATTCTCCTTAATTGTCAACTCTGGATTTTATCTATGATATATTCAGAACTGACAGTTAAAGATTGTACTTTATTATAACCTAATCATAAAGAAGGAAGAAAAAATTACTTCAATAACACTATTGACAAATTAATTATTATTAGTCATACTGCAATTTTTGTCATGGTGATGAAAATTAATATTATTTAATCTTCGATATTGTAAGGGCAATTATGAAAAAAGTATTTGTTTTAATATTACTGATTATGCTGACGATTGGCGGAATGGTTTCAGCAAAAGAAAAGCTGGTGATCTCGACTTGGGGCTATAATGGTGATTTACTAAAAAAGTATGTTTATGCTCCATTCGAGGAAAAGTATGATGTAGAAATTGTGCTTGAAACAGGAAACAATGCAGCAAGATTGAACAAGCTTAAACTACGAAAGGGCAAAGGTACAGACCTTATTTATCTGGCAAGCTCATACACCATGGATGCGATCGAAGCAGGGCTCATCGAAAAGATTGATCGAAGTAATTTGCCAAATATATCACAGATATATCAACTAGCCAGAGCTCCTTTTGGTAATGACTATGGTCCTGCCTACACCGTGATGAGAGTAGGTATTATTTATGACACCGCTCAGATAAGCGAACCTATTACATCCTGGAACGATCTGTGGCGTAGTGATCTTACCAGAAAAATTTCTGTTCCGAACATCACTACTACTGCAGGCCCTACTATCGTTTTAACTGCTGGACGCCATGTGAATGTCGACGCCTTCCAACAACCTGATCTTGCTTTCAAGTCATTAAAGAAAATGAAAACAAATGTTTTGAAGACCTACAATCGTTCTTCTAATCTTGCAAATATGTTTGCACAAGGAGAAATCTCAGTAGGTGTGGCACTAAACTTTGTCATGGGAAGGGTTAAAAAAGCAGTACCGAGTGCGGTATGGGTAGATCCTGCAGAAGGTTCTTATGCAAGTATAAACACCATCAATGTGGTAAAGGGTACTCCAAAAAAAGAACTTGCAGAAAAATTTATCAATCACGTTTTGAGTGAAAAGATACAGCTTGATATTGCACTTGTAAAGGTAGATTCGCCGGTGAATGTAAACGTGAAACTCTCCTTAGAGCAAGCTGAAGGCCTGACCTATGGTAAGGACCTCATTGCAGGTTTCCAGAATGTCGACTGGGGATCCGTCAATTCTAGAAAGAAAGAATGGATAAATAACTGGAACGAAATATTTTCTAATTGATGGAGTAAATATTTAATTGAATAATCGACTCCACATTCTATTAGTGCTCCCGGGAGTGTTGCTAGTAGCAGCTCTCCTGGCATCCCCGTTGTTTTTTTTGTTTCTCGATACGATACCTAACTTAGAGCACCCTTTTTCTCTTTATCAGTCTTTCTTGGAAAAAGGATTTCATCGTAAAATAATCATCAGAACTATCAGGGTGGCATTAATCACAACCATGATTTGTGTCATTTTGGCTTATCCATGTGCATTTTTTATTGCAAGGTATGCCGGACGTTTTAAAGCAGTTTTAATTGTTATTGCAGTATTTCCGCTTCTTTTGAGTCCAGTAGTTCGGTCCTTTGCCTGGATGGCTATATTAGGTAAGAACGGTTTCCTTAATGATCTGTTACAGTTTTTAAGAATCATAGAAGAACCGCTGCAGATGCTCTATACTGAGGTGGCTGTTATCATCGGTTTGACCTATCTTTTTATGCCCTTAATGATTCTTCCTCTGGTAGGAGTAATAGAGAATATCGAGGAAGACTTGTTGGATTCTGCAAAAAGCCTTGGTGCTAATGACAGCAGTGTTTTTTTAAAAATAATTCTTCCTCTCAGTGCCTCTGGACTGCTGGTAGGATCCATCTTGGTTTTTACCGGCAGTCTTACTGCTTACACAACTCCCAGGCTACTTGGTGGAGATCAGGCGATGACTCTATCAACACTTATTTATCAGAATGCAATGACTTTGTTTGAGTGGGATGCAGCATCTGTTATCGCCATCATAATGATTGTTTCAACTATTCTGGTGATGAAAATATTCGGATCATTGGCAACTCGAATAAATCCAGACGTATGAAAAGAAGTGGTTTAGTATTAATTCTTTCAGTCCTGCTGGTATACATATTTTTGTTAGGGCCATTGGTGATCATTGGTTTTTCTGCGTTCAACGAAAGTGAGTTTCTTGATTTTCCACCAAAAGTATATTCATTTCGCTGGTTTTTCAGGATCTTCGAAAGCGAAATGTTTATTTCCGCTTTTAAATCTTCACTTATTATTTCCATGTTGGGTGCGACGGGAGCATTGCTGGTAGGATTACCTGCAGCCTATTCGTTATCACGGACGAGAGCAAAGTGGCGTCGGTTAGTATTATCGCTTTTTATGTCTCCGGTTATTGTTCCAGGAGTTGTTCTAGGTTTTGCGATGCTGAAGCATGTCGTAATAGCACTGGACATCGATGTGTGGTCTGGGATGGTGATGGGGCACATGCTGATCATGATACCCTATGTAATCAGAGTCATTGTTTCTAGCCTCTCTAATGTACCAATTGAAATTGAAGAAGCTGCAGTGAGTCTAGGTTGTTCCAACACACGTGCCTTCTTAATAGTGGTGCTACCAAATATCCGGTCCGGTATCCTTGTAGCCAGTCTGCTGGCATTTATTACCTCATTGAACGATGTGCCAGTAACTATTTTTCTGACTGGACCAGGTGTAACCACCCTCCCGATACAGATGCTGAGCTATGTGGAATATTATTTTGACCCTACTGTTTCTGCTCTCTCAGTGTTACTGATGCTTTTGACTGTGACAATCATGATTGTCATAGAATCAACAATGGGCTTAAATATTTTTACTAAAAAATGAAATGGCATTTCTTAAACTGCAAAATTTGACGGCAGCCTACGATCAAGAGATTGTCTTGAAAAAAATGAATCTTGAAGTGAAACAAGGCGAACTTCTCTCCTTGTTGGGTTCCAGTGGTTGTGGAAAGACCACCACTTTGAGAATTGTCTCAGGATTTCTTAAACAGCTTGAAGGATCAGTTTTTCTTGAGGGAAAGGAAATAAGCAAAACACATCCAAGTGAAAGAGGATTTGGTTACGTTTTTCAGAATTACGCTCTTTTTCCACATTTAAACGTTGGAGATAATGTGAGTTTTGGTCTAAAACAGCGTAAATTCGAAAGGGAAGAAATAAATAAAAAGGTTAATGAAATGCTGGATATGGTAGACCTTACAGCTTTTGCAGGCAAACGTCCGCTGGAGCTGTCGGGTGGGCAAAGACAAAGAGTGGCTCTGGCACGTGCATTGGCTATCAGTCCAAGACTATTATTGATGGATGAACCTTTGAGCAATCTGGATGCGGCATTGAGGGTCAAAATGCGGATGGAAATTAGGAGGATCCAGCAGGAACATAACATTACAGCACTTTACGTAACCCATGACCAGGAAGAATGTTTTTCTATCTCGGATAGAGTTGCTGTAATGAATGAAGGACTTATAGAACAACTGGGAACTCCGGAAGAAATTTATTCATCCCCGGCTACATCTTTTGTAGCTCGTTTCGTCGGTTTTGAAAATTTTATACATGGTACTTTGGAAAACTCTGGTAAGAAGCTCTGGTTTGTCGCTGTAAAAGGTGATGTTAGATTTCCGGTAAGTGAGAGCAGTATTCCGGAACATAGTGCTGTTGTGGCTGCTCTGCGACCTGATGGCCTTGAACTAAGAGTAAGTGAATCACTGAAGAAGGGTATTCCCGGAAAAGTGAAAGTTGCGACTTACCTTGGAAAAGGGTACAGGCATTTGGTAGAAACAGAATTAGGCGAACTAGTTGCTGACACCAAAGACGAAATGTTTGCCGCTCATACAAATGTTATTGTGATACCCAAATCAGAGTCAATGATTCTACTTTCCACATATAATGACTAAATCTAAAACAGTCATTTATAATGCAAATCTCATTACAATGGATGATGAGTACAAGGTTATTGACAACGGATATATTGTGTTTGTGGATGGGCTGATACATGCTCTTGGTACAGGAGTCCCTGAAATGGATGAGTACACAGATTCTCTGGATGCAAACGGAGGACTGGTAACTCCTGGACTGATAAACTGTCATACTCATGCCCCGATGTCATTGTTCCGAGGCCTTGGGGATGATGAGCCAGACCGGCTACAGCGTTATATATTTCCTCTTGAAGCAAAATACGTTTCTCCTGAATTTGTCAGAATTGGCACGGCATTGTCCTGTGTTGAAATGCTTTTGGGTGGAACAACCTGCTTTGCGGACATGTATTTTTTTGAAGAGGTAGTTGCCGCAACCTCCACTGGAATGGGAATTCGTGTGCTTGCTGGTCAAACCCTAATGAATCGACCTGCACCGGATGCAGCAACGATAGAAGATGCTTTTAAAAGAGCAATTAATTTCTGTGAAGATTGGAGCTTAGATGATCTTGTTACTCCCTGTCTGGCACCACACGCGCCTTATTCACTGGATACAAAACAACTTAAGCATGTTAAGAACGTCGCTAATGATTTAGGAGTGAAAATACAAATGCACGTTGCTGAAAGTCAGTTTGAGATGCAGCATCTACAGAAAATAAATCAGCCAAGCTCTATAAAATATCTGGATTCAATCGGGTTGTTGGACAATCAATTTCTTGCTGCTCACTGCATTCATCTAGACAGAAACGATATCGAGTTGCTTGCTGAACGCAAATGTGGAGTTTCACACAACCCGATGGCTAATACTAAGGGTGCGCACGGAACATGTCCTTTGTTTGAACTTCTTCAGGAAGATGTTGAGGTTGGCCTGGGAACAGATAGTGCTATGAGCGGTAATAGCCTCGATCTTTTCAGACAAATGTCCTTAACTGCGCCTTTACAGAGACTTCGAAAGAATGACCGGACAGTTCTTGTTGCACGGGATATTTTCAGAATGGCAACCATTGGAGGAGCAAGGGCACTGGGTATGGGTGAGCAGACAGGAAGTCTAGAAGTAGGTAAATGGTCTGATGTTGTCATTTTTGATGCTGAATCTATCAGACACACTCCCATGCATGATCCCTATGCAACACTGGTTTATTCTCTACAGGCTGCGGATGTAAAAGATGTTTTTGTAGGGGGTAGACGGGTTGTGGAAGAAAAAAAGATTACACTTGCAGACTCAGATCTTATTCGTGAAGAGGCAGTTAAATTCACTGAGGGCTGGAAGGTATTTCAAGCTTAGATCTCAGACTATCAAATTCCTTTAACCAGTCAATTCTCCAACTCTTTTTATCACTTTCATCGACAAACGCTCCATCGATGGAATTAATAATAAATTGTCTTACATCATTCAAATCATAGCCAAACACCTCAACCATGTCGATATAGGCTTTTCCCGGATCCGTATGATGTAATGGCGGGTCATCACAATTTGGAAAAATGCGTAGTCCTCTGCGGGCCATCTGAGCAATTGGATGTAATTTTGAGATTGTTTCAGTTTTAAGAGTTCTGCCATAGTATGAATTTGTCGGAACCACAGTAAACACGATTTGCTCATCTACACATCTTTTTAGCAGTTCCGGATTGTCAATGATAGTGTAACCATGATCAATGCGTTCACACTTTAATAAATCCAGTGCGGTTTCAATATTATTCCATGGCTCTCCGAATTCACCTGCATGTGCAGTCAGATGGAGCCCCCCCTCCTCTGCAGTGTGATATGCCTTCCAAAATTTTTCCGGAGGATGTCCTGTTTCCAGATAGTCCATACCCAATCCGATAACTTCATCACGGGGATGGTTCAGCACCTCTTGTACCATTTCCAGTCCCAGTTGACTCGACTCTTCACGATTGATAGAAGGCAGAAGACGGCCCATGATTCCAAAGTCTTCTTCAGCTTCTCTCAAACCGCCGATGATACTGTCCACAGTCGTTTTGTAATCTAGACCAACTATGTGCAGGTGATCTGTCGGGTTCCAAAAAATTTCTCGATAACGAACCCCATTTTCTGCAGCTTCACGCATTGTTTCATAGGCTACCTGTGCAAAATCTTCAGGATCCTGCATTACACTGACAGCAACTTTCAACATTGGCAGGATGCTCTTGAATTCGCTACGATCATAAAGATCTTCTATCTTTTCATGTGTTGGCAATTTAACAGCATGTTTCTGGGCCAATTTTTGAAGGGTTTTTGGGAAAACCGTTCCGGTTAAGTGTACATGTAATTCCGCTTTGGAAATTTTTCTGAGAAACTCATGTAGGTTCATGGTTCAAATAAACTATTCAATTAACTGAGAACGATATTCATATATCAAACCCTGGACGTGGTATTCTTAGATTATCCGGCAAGTATTCAAAGGAGTTAAGATACTGAATTATGATTCTATCTTTTTTTTCAAAACTTATACGGGAGATACTTGAATTATAATGTTGAAACATCATATTATTACTGGGTTGCAGCTTAAACAGTATACTGAAAAAAAGACTCATAAAAGCTCCGTGGGTAACCAGCCCAATTCGGGATTTTTCTGACGCTCTTTCCGTAAGCTGCTGAATTACTTGCTTAGTCCGTATGTGAGCATCATGCATTGATTCTGCATCTCTGCTCCACCAACCCTGATCAGTAACTTTTGGAGGCTGGATATAACGTGGGAAACGGTTGTTTATATCTTGACGGTTAAGACCTGAACAGCCTAGTTTACTGCCGTCATCCGGGTTGAGCTCATAAAGACCGCCAACCTCATGAATTTCCACCCAAATCTCCGACTTAAGTCCGATTGCCTGGCCGATTGGTCGAGAGGTTAGCATTGCCCTCTGCATGGCACTGCAATAGAGCTGATCGAGCACCTTTCCACCGGCTTCCCGCTCTGCATTTGTAAGGTGTAGTCCTCTTTGAATAAACTTTGCCAGGTGATCCATTTGAAGAATACCCCTTTGTGTCAGTTCTGGATCAGCAGTTCGTTCATGGTCATTGTTTCGAATATTGTTTGTTGATTCTGCATGCCGTATTAAAAATAATTCCAAATTGATTTTCCTGATTAAAAATAATTACGAGCTGCTTCCATTGCGAAACTCAAGACAACTGTATTGTAAAACTGTTTAAATGGAATGGATAAAGTTGAATAATCAAAGGTTTCTTGTCAATCACCCATTTTTCAGTGTGCTCAGTCCAAAACCTCCTGAAATTGTTCGAGCTAAGATGCTGCCGCTGATAATAATAAAAGTAAGCAGAAGAGTGACCGCACCTGCGTGCTGTGTCATATCCTGTTCATTGTAGTTAAATAATAAACCGGTAAGGACCATGTTGGACGGCGATATCAAGAGGATAATTAGTGAAAGTTCACGCATCGCTGTGATGAATGTCAGCAGCATCCCTGAAACTAATCCATTGAATGACAAAGGTATGACAATTAGCACCATCCGTTTTAACCAGCCAATTCCTTGGACCCTTGCAGTCTCCTCTAGGGATTTATCAATCTGGAGCATAGCTGCAATTCCAGTTCGTGAGGTAAACGGCAAATTCTTGACGACGGTGATCAACACTAGGATTGTAAAGGTTCCATAGAGTGCTGGAACGGGGCCCCAGGAGGTGGAAAACATGCCGATGTATATGGCACCAAAGGCGATAGAAGGGAATATATAGGGTGCAAATGCAATCCCTTCCAACCATTTTGATAAAATGGTTCCCCGGCCTCGAACAACAGCATAACCAACCAAGAGTCCAATGATTCCATTGAAGAGGGCTGCTGAAAGACCCAGCTTAATACTGTTCCAAAGGGAACTGAGGATATTGTCACTTTGAAAAACACCTGGTTCCCCATAAGTTTCATCTATAGTTCCGTCTCCTATCCAGTATTCTAAAGTGAAATTTGTTAAATTATAGTCACCTGGTATAATTAATAGAGATTCCCATAAAAGGATCATTAATGGCAGAAAAACGGTAAATGCCAAAAACAACGCAACCCCTATAGTTGCCAGCCAACGCCATGCTCCTAAGTCAATCTCACGTGATCGAAACCCCTTTCCGGTAAGGGTAACGAAACTTTTGCGAACTCCCAAAACCCTATTGTTGACCCAAATGCAGGTAATCGCAGTTACAATTAAAACCAAGGCTAAGACATAAGCATCACCGTTGTTACTAGCATTGAGAGATGCATAAATTTGGGTGGAGAATGTATAAAAACGGACTGGCAGCCCCAAAAGCGCTGGTGTTCCGAAAGTTCCTAGGATTCTGATGAAAGTCAGGACAATGGCCGATCCAAGTGCAGGCAGAAGCAACGGTACAGTGATCCGCCACATTCTTTGACGACGATTCATTCCACAAATAGCACCGGCGTCCTCCAGCTCTGAGTCGACACTTGCCAAGGCTCCTGACATGAGTAGGTAGCCATAGGCGTAATAATGAAGCGACAAACAAATCACAATAGGGAAAAAACCATAAGAAATCCAGTTTGGTGGCTGAATACCAAAGAAATAGGTGATCATCCCTTCGGCACCACCAATACGGTCGTTTTTGAAAAGACTGAGCCATGCCAATGCCAAAACCCAAGATGGCATCATATAAGGGACAACTGCTAGAGCACCAAAAATTCCTTTAAAACGTATATTTGTTCTGACAATCAGCCACGCAAAGATGGTTCCGATTGAGACACCAATGAGTGTTACACAAATACCGATGGCAATACTATTGAGAAGAGGATTTATTAAAAGTGCTTTAGAAAGTGGACCGGAGAATACCCGTTCGAAATGGAAAAGACTAAAATCACCGATCTTTGCATTTGGCAGATAAGCAATATCATAGCTCTGTATACTTAGAGAATCCTTTATGATTTCCAATAAAGGTGTCAATACAAGAAAGCTGAGGATCACCAAGCATAAAGTGCCAAGGACTAATTGAGGACGGTTGACCAGCTTATAAAGAAAATAGACCAGATTAGACTTGGAAAAAATTGGAGGCCTCTTTTCAGAAACAAAAGAGCTTGAATTCATTTCTAAAATTATGATCAGGTGTTAAGGTTATTTCCTGTTTCTTCATCAAAGAAATTCAAACTATCCGGATCAAAATTGATCCATAACGGCTCGTCAATTTCCATCCTAATGAAGCCTGGCTGCAGGAGAGTGATTTCACTGATTCCAGATTGGACTTGCAAGATCGTATTTACTCCAGTGGGTTGAATTGATTTCAGTCTAACCTTTAACCAATCTTTATTCTCTTTATAAGAGATATTGATACTCTCTGGACGAACAGATGCAATCACATTCCCTGAGTTAGATGGGAGTTCCTTGTTGAAAGGAAGAAGGATCTCAATACAATCCATTTTAAAAAGACCTTCTTTGTTTATGATCTTACCTTTGAAGAAGTTAATCCGAGGTTCTCCGATAAATTCTGCAACAAATAAATTTTGTGGATTGTGATAAATATCATAGGGAGTCCCCCATTGCATAATCAAGCCTTCGTTCATCACAACAACAATATCTGAAAGAGTGAGAGCTTCGGCTTGATCGTGAGTGACATACACCGTTGTCGCTTCCAACTCGCGATGAAGGCGTTTCAATTCTGCACGCATCTCAGTCCGTAATTTGGTGTCTAAGTTTGACAGGGGCTCATCCATCAAAAGAATTTTTGACTCAAGGGCAATAAGGCGTGATACGGCCACTCTCTGTTGCTGGCCGCCTGAAAGTTCTGAAGGATAGCGATTGCGGTATGGTTCCATCTGAACCATTTCCAAAGCTTTTGTGAGGCGGGATTCAATCTCTGCAGGGCTTATTTTTTTTTCCTTGAGTGCAAGCGTGATGTTCTGCGCAACGGTCATGTGGGGCCACAATGCGTAGCTTTGAAAGATGAAACCTACGTTTCGATTTTCAGGAGGTATGATAACACCTTGCCTGCGTGAAAAAACGACCCTTTCTCCGAATCGGATTTCACCTTCGTCTGGTTCCTCCAGCCCGGCAATGGCACGGAGAGTTGTGGTTTTTCCGCAACCTGATGGACCAAGAATTGTCAGGAAATCGCCGGAATTTACTGTCAGATCCAGATCTTGAACGGCAGTTTCTTTTCCATATGATTTCCTGATACCAGTGAGTTGAATTTGCGCCATGGGTCCCTATAAAGGATTACATACTTGAATGTTGAATCCAAAAATCGCGAATTTTAGCTCCCTGTTTCCACATGAATTCAGCATCAACATGCCATGCCTTCATATCATCCCAAATCTCACCTCCTTCAGGGGAAGGCACATCATTACGCGGACTGCGTGTTCCAGGATCAAAATAAGGGGCCAAGCCTAAAAGCAAATCCAAACTTTTGCCTTTCGTATAGGGTTTGGTGATTTTCGAGCTCTTGTTCAGCTCAGTACTTCCGAGGGCAAAAGCAGTAAATACTTTTGCTGCATTTGGATGAGGTGCCTGCCGTGCAATGGCTGTGAATGTCGGATAGACAAGTTTTGAAACTGGATCAAGTTCTTGCACAATCGCGTTCACATACCCCTTGGAATCGTTACGGGCTATATAAGTCATGTTGATGAAACCAATCAGTGGTTTATTTTGATCTTTTTTTCCTGTTGCCCCTGCTAATTTGGATCCTGATTTAAAAATGACCAAATCATTCTTTAACATCCGTGCCCAGAATTCATATCCTGCATCTGGAACTCCTTCAGAAAGTTTAATATTTTCACCTTTGTAACGCTTATAGGCAGCTGCCATTTCTTTGGGATATTGTATCAGAGTCATTACAGCCATGAGAGTCGAACCAGATGACAAGGGGTTTTTCATGCCAACTCGAGCCTTGAATTTAGGTTCTGTAAATTCCCAAATGTTGGTAACAGGAGGATTATTAGGATATTCTTCCATATTGTAAAAGAATACCACGGCTTCGTTGACTCTTATTAAAAGAGGGTCACGGAATGCTTTGGGTATGCGGCTTTTGAAATGGTGTGGGACATAATTTACAAGAAGATTTTTGTTTAGCATTTCGTGAATGACTTGCCCAGAATTACCAGTCGTGACGACGTCTGCGTTAAAAATTCCTGCCTCTTGTTCTTTTTTTGTTTTTACAACTGATTTCGTCGACCCCAAATCGTGAACTGTTAACTTAATTCCTGGATAAATTTTAGCAAATGGTTTTACTAATTTCTGGATACGTCCTGATGAGCTGTAAACAACCACCTCTCCTTCTGCATTAGCTTTTTTAACAATCTCATCCCAATTTTCAGCACCCGTATCATAAGGACCGAGTTTGGATGCTTTTAACCAGGCCTCCATTTCAGGAGGAGGCTTAGGAACAGCCACTGCTGAACTCAAATTTAGGATAAAAATGACTAAAAAGCTCGAAATTAATTTTGCATATAAACCCATATCTTTCTTTGTCATGACGTTCTCCTTTACTGTTTGTGATATGCAACTGTACTTTGCATCACCATGATGCCAAGTCTGTAAACACATAAATAAATTAGCAACTTCAAAACAATTTGAAGATTTGCAAAAGACTATTTACATATTAACTTTGCACTTAAAATCCAATGCTTGATAATTAAATACCAAGTTTGGAGTTGGGGGGATTTTAGCTGTAACAGGGAAAATGAGTTATTTGAAGTGTTGAATCTTTAACCGATGCCACTGAATCAATTTCAAAAATACACTGTAGCCAACTACTAAACATACGATACAGGAATAACTAAAAGGGTCAAGAGCTTACTGTCGCTCCCGTTAACGCGGAAATCCTGAGTGTTGCTACAATACTTGTTTTCTACCTTTCCATAAAATGAGAAGAAAACAGGAACACTTACTGAAATATATCAAATCACTCGTTGTGACTTGCATTTGAAGCTTAGTCAGTTACAATTTCCGGGAGCAGGAATGATTGCTCAGAAAATTGCTGAAAGAAGCAGAAAGAAGCAGAAAGATAAATTCGAGACTGAAAGAAATCACCATGAAATACTCCATTTGGTGAAACCGGATATTTTTTAATCGAAACAGAGGATTATGGTCCCAATAATAGATTTTAACAGTGCAACAGTTGAAAAACAGATGGAGGAAGCATATACCACCTGTGGATTTGCGGTTTTCACAAATGTATATGATTCCTGGTTGAGCGAGTTTTCGGATTGGCAGCAGCTGATGGAAGAGTTTTTCAAACAGAAAAATGAGATAAAAATAAAATATTCATATAGCGGAGTTGAAGACAATATAGGCTACAGTAGATTTGAGGAAGAACGCTTGACTCCCAACAAACCGGGTGATTTGAAAGAATCATTTAACTGGGTTTCTCCGGACAGAATGAAGGAGCAGTTCTGGCCGACTGAGATTCCGGAATTTAAACCTTTGGCTCAAAAAATTCTACGGATTGCTCAGTTGCTTTCCCTCGATTTTCTTTACAAGT
>Ga0209661_1001288_pt1 | contig 12781 bp, 8 predicted proteins | sample SaaInlV_120m_DNA_2_FD_184660 | JGI IMG/M metagenome (GOLD analysis project Ga0209661, IMG submission 184660) | Marine microbial communities from expanding oxygen minimum zones in the Saanich Inlet - SI072_LV_120m_DNA (SPAdes) (version 2) | ecosystem: Environmental > Aquatic > Marine > Intertidal... | reverse complement strand
CAATCCTTGCGAGAATAACGGCGCCGCCGTGTTTCAACTTCACCACCGTTTCTGCACCCATGTAGTCAACAGCCAAAACTTCGACCGACAATCCACTCTGCGAAAATCGAATTTTTTCAGGCCGGACACCCACAAACCGGGCGCGCTCCTCACCCTCAAACGCCATCCCTAAATCGGCCCGATCAATCACATTCATAGGCGGGGTGCCGATGAACTCAGCAACAAAACCCGTAGCGGGCTCCTCATATAATTTAAGCGGCGTTCCGACCTGCGCAATCTCTCCCTTACGTAACAAAATAACCTGATCCGCCAACGACATCGCTTCGGTTTGATCATGCGTCACATAAATCATCGTCAGCTCTAGGCTCTTTTGCAGCAGGTGAATCTCATCGCGCATCTCTGCCCTCAACTTCGCATCCAGATTTGAGAGCGGCTCATCCATCAAGCAGATCGGCTGCTTTGAGACGATCGTTCTTGCAAGTGCAACGCGCTGCCGCTGGCCACCAGAAAGCTGCGACGGCTTGCGCTGCAGGAAATCTTGGAGCCCGACCATTTCAGCGGCCTCACGCAAACGCTTTTCCCGCTCGGTAGCACCCACTTTACGAACCTTCAAACCAAAAAGAATATTTTCCCGAACATCCAAATGCGGAAACAGCGCGTACGACTGAAAGACCATTGAGACGCCACGTTTTGCGGGATCTTCATGCGTAATATCTTGCCCATCAATTCGCACCTGCCCTTCCTCTACGGTCTCAAGGCCTGCAATCATTCTCAAAATGGTCGACTTTCCGCAGCCCGAGGGCCCCAGAAGTACCGTTAACGTGCCACTTTTGGCAACAAAAGACACGCCATTAACAGCCCGCGTTTCGCCCCAGTCTTTGATCAAATGATCGACCCGAAGTTCGGTCACTGCGCCGACTCCTCGTCACAAATCACTAATTCCGCGTCAGAATCATCTATTCGATCGATGATTTCTCTAGAAGGCTCGCGATCTGTAAATATTTTGGTTACTTGGGTAATTTGTCCACCGCGTACATGAGCCGATCGACCGAACTTGCTGTGATCCAGAACCAAAAATGTGGACCGGCTGTTCTCATGGATTAACTGGCGAGCCCGGACCTCACGCTCACTAAAATCAAGAAGCGTACCGTCCGCTTCAACTCCGGCCACGCCATAAATCCCATAATCAAAAAGATAAGAAGACAAAAAAGTTTCTAGACCTGCACCGAGAACATCCCCATCGCTATTTCTTACTTTTCCACCCGCAACATTTACCTCAAAGGTCGGATTCGCGCAGGCCAAGAGGGCAATGTTGAGATTGTTGGTAAAAACTTTTAACGCATCATGATGCAATAAGGCTGCGGCAACTGACTCAGGGGTTGTCCCGATGCTAAACGCTAACGATGTGTTATCCGGGATCTGGGATGCCACTTTTCGCGCAATAGCCTGTTTTTCACCCCTCAATAAAACTTGCCTTGACCCGTAGGCAATGTTGCCGCTTGGCAAAGGCTTTTCAACACCGCCGTGACGACGACGCGCAAGACCCGCCTCACAAAGCACATTTAAATCTCGCCGAATCGTCTGAGCTGTCACTGAATAGCGCTCCGACAGGCCGTCAACCGACAGAAATTCCGATTCAATCAATAGTGCGGTGATTTCAGCTTGTCTTGCAGATAGATCCATCATGATTGAATTTCCAAAAACCGACACTATGTTCGTATGAATGGTTATTTATGCGCTTTTGAATATAATTTGACAAGTTTTATTTTCGTGTGAACGTTCATAAAAACTATAATGATCACATCGTAATTCACTGTTTTCTTTGCATTTCTGATCGAATAAGCAGATTTTATTATTTCAACGGACCCCATTGAAATAATAAAAGAATTCAATTCTTGACCGATCTGAACCCAATCGAAAAAAACGGGGTTGAGCCAAACAAACATCATTCAAGCGCGTCGTGTTCTAAGCTTGGGTGATTCGCGCCTTAAATTTTTAGTCCAATCGGTCCTGAGAAGCCAGCAAAATCAGCCTGCCTGCTGCTTCGACATCATCGATGCAAACAGGCCGTCTTTTCGCATTAAGTCCTCAAATGTTCCTGACTCGCAGATCGCTCCATTTTCTAAAACGAAAATTCGATCTGCATCTTGAATCGTACTTAAACGATGCGCAATCGCTATACGAGTCACGTTTCGTTGCTTAAGACTTGCCGTGACAATTGCCTGAGTATTGTTATCCAGCGCACTGGTGGCCTCGTCCAGTAACAGTATTCTTGGATTTTTAACTAATGCTCTTGCGATCAAAAGCCGTTGCTTTTGTCCTCCAGAAATATTGCCGCCACCCTCACTAATCATAGTATGAATGCCCATCGGCATTTGCTCTATATCCTCAGAGAGTCCGGCGTCGCCCGCAGCGCGCCACACTTCATCAATTCCAACCTTACTGCTTCCAGCAATATTCTCAATGATAGACCCAGCGGTCACTTCCGCAGATTGCAATACGCACCCAAGCTGACTCCTGACAGCGCCGAGATCAAGCTGAGTCAAATCCTGGTCATCAAACAGCACTTCGCCTTCTGTCGGATGCTCAAAGCCCACTAGCAGTCTAAAAATAGTCGACTTCCCGCAGCCCGAGGGTCCGACCAATGCAGCGAATTCGCCGGGCTCGATTTCAATATTTATTTTTTTGAGAATAACGGGCCCTTTAGCGTCATATTGAAATTCCACATCTCGCAAGCTAACCCTACCTTCTAGAATCCCCGGACTGACTGCATGAGCTTTGGTTTCACGTTCTGCGCTAAGAATAGGCTTGATTCGCTCAAATTTTGCGAGCATCTCGAGCATTTCGATTGTCGTTCGACTCAACGATGTGAGTCCAAGAAGGAAAGTCGTCATTGCTGTAGTGAAAGCGAGAAATATTCCGAGACTGAGTCCGCTCGTACCCGCTCCATCTTCAATGAGCGCCTGACCACCGACCGCATAAACCAGAATAAGCCCGGCTAACGGTACGGAGAAATTCAGAGTGTCTACTGAATCCTCTGTCTGCTGAACACTTAGTCCGACGCCGACCTGCTTCGCATACCGTTGCAACCACAATTTGAGGATGCGATCAGCCGCTCCGGCTAGCCGAATTTTTCCCACCGCGCTCGTAATCTCGAAAACAAACCCCTTAAAGCTCCCCTGAAGATCGAGCAACTCCCTTTGATGCTTATGGATTGAAAAAAATCCAAGCACTGTAGCGGCAAGCACAATCAAGCCAAGGCTAAGCACAATCAGCGCCAGTCGAGAGTCGTAGTAGAAAAGCAAACCCATATTGAGTGAGGCGGTGAGCCCCACTAACAATGAACGAATACTGGTCGAGTTAAATTCCTGCGAGACCTGGCTAATAGCCATCAATCGATCCAGAAGGTCGCCACCTGAAAATCGCCTAAAAAATGGTGCGGTTAACAACAGGACATGACAAAAAATGGCGTGCTGGGCTTTGGCATTCACCCAAATACTAAAGCGAACGGTGGCAATCCCCTGCGCTATCGACAATAGCGCCACGCCAAACGCGGCAGCGACCAGTCCGAGTCCAATCTCTAAAACCATCCGAAGATTGGCTTCGGGGATCGCAGTATCAACGAGCACTGCGGTCGCCTGCGGCACCAACATCCCAATCAAAGTCGTCAATAAGGCAAGCGTGACCACAAATCCGATATCCGGCCAGACCTCTTTAGCTGCCCAGAGCGGTATCTGCGACAGTTGAGCAATGTCAGTCGGCAGAGAATCCGCAAACACGCGAGCGTCTACCGAAAGATGCTGGACTGACTCCTCGTCTACGGGAATCTTACGGCCGCTGCTTGGATCGATAATTTGGTAGCCACGTCGAGAGCGAACCAAAGCAACCGGGTATCGCTGCTCATCAAGGAATCCGAGCATGGGGCCTGAGTCCTCGTTCCACCAGTTGTCCGAAAGCAGAACATTCCTTACTCGAAGGCCTGATGCGCGAGCGATACGACCGATCTGAAGATTAATCTCTCCCAGATCGTCGATTGACTCCGGCGTCTGGATTTTTCTTCTGGTAGTACGATTTACGATTGTTATCGCGTCGACCAATGCAGAGGAGTTAGAAATCGCTACTGACACCGCTATCCCTCCCCTGCTCTCATTAGCCGCGCGTACTCTGCATTAAGATTCCATAACTGTTCATGGGAACCCCGCTCAATAATCTTTCCGCGAGACAGCACCAAAATTTCGTCAGCGGTCCGCACCGAACTCAATCGATGCGCGACTAAAATCAGGGTGCACCCGCGCGCCTGCAATCGACTCATCACCACAGACTCTGTTTCCGCATCTAGAGCGCTGGTTGCCTCATCAAGCACAAGAATCGAAGGTTGGGAGATAAGTGCCCGGGCAATCTCAATACGTTGGCGTTGACCGCCACTCAAGTTACGACCCCCTTCAAGAAGCTTGGCATCAAGTCCGTCGGGGAAGCTATCAATGACATCTAGAATTGCGGCATCTTCGCAGGCAGACCGTAAAACCTCTTCTGAAATCTCTGGATCCCAAAGAGTCAGATTTTCACGCACCGTTGCTGCGAATAGTGAAATATGCTGATCGACAACAGACAATGAACTTGCCAGCAACTGGTTATCTATTTCGCCACGAGACACATCATCAAAAAGGACGCACCCGCTCCACGGCTCAAAATCGCCACAAATGAGCCTCGCAAGAGTTGATTTCCCGGATCCACTGCCTCCCACTAATGCGAGTACCGCACCGGGCGAAACCTGCACATCAAGGCCCTTAAAAAGCGGCTTGGCGACCGGACTATGACCAAAAGACACTTCCTGAAGATTCACTTCTCCGCTGAGACGCGAAACAACAATGCCACCCGAATCGACCACTTTTCGCTTTTCGACAGCGACTGGGGTGGGATACTTCAAAACGTCGTCAATACGACCTAGATCACCCCGAAGTTCCTGAAATCGTTGCCCCAGGTTCGACAAATCTGTAATTGGCAACAGAAAACTTAACGTTAAGCTTTGAAATGCAATCAAGGTGCCCAGCGTCAACTCACCCTGAACCACGCGCATGCCTCCCAATGCCAAAACCGATACTGTTGCCAAACCCAGCAGCAACGGCGGCAACACCGACAACGTGATGTTTGAGAGTTGTAATGCCTGAGTCGCATTGAGACTCTTTGCAAAATATCCTCCAAATTTTTGAAAAAGATCATCTTCGATGCCGCTTGCTTTTACCGTCTCAATCGAACTCAGGCCGGAAATTGCAACTCCGTAGGTTTTTCCGGTCTCGGACAGCACCCGCATATTGAGTTCAATCCGGTGTTTTGACACCAAAAACAACACGAGGAAGTTAATTGCCGCAAACGATATTCCAATAAGGGCGAGATAAAAATCATAAAACAGCATTACCAAGCCGTAAAAAACCATCATGACGACTGAGATTGCGGTTGTTGCGAGTTCTCCAGACAACAGCGTCGATAGCTTGTCGTTTAACGAACTCCGGTTAGCAACTTCACCGGCAAAACGTTGCTGATAAAAAGCGGCGGGCAAGGCAAGTAAATGCTTCATGTACTCAACAGACATCATTAACGCGAGCTTGATTTTGAGACGACGCAACGCCCGAAGTTGTAAAGCGTGAAGCGTCAATTGAGCAAACAGCGCGACACCCATCGCCATGATCAGCGGTTTATGCCAGTCGATTTGTTTAGCAACAATAATATTATCGATAAATATCTGATTGAAAATTGGAACCGCAATCCCGGGTAGCACCAACAGAAGTCCAGCCAATAAACAATAAATTACCGCGCCAAAAGATCCGGTTAAACGCTCCTGAATCGCTGGCCAAAAATGAGGTGGCGCTCCCCCGGTCTCAAACTCCTCAGCAGGCTCTATCGCCAAAACCACGCCCGTGAAAGATCGATCGAATTCTTCCTGAGATACCGTCCTGTGTCCGACGGCCGGGTCATTCAGGAAAACTTTCCCTTCATGCTGGCCTTCATAAGTTAAAAAATGATTGAAGTTCCAAAAGATAATAAATGGCGCTTTAATGTTCGGTAAATCAGCGCTCTGGCGGGTCAGCCCTTTCGCCTGCAATCCATAACGACGCGCAGCTTTAACAAGATTCGATGCCTTACTGCCATCTCGGGAGACTCCACACTCAGTTCGCAGTTCCGCAAGAGGCACAAACCGTTTATAAAATCCAAGAACCGCTGAAAGAGCAGCAGCACCACACTCCACCGCCTCCAACTGAAGCACTGCTGGCGTTCGAACTCTTTTCGACCTCATCATTTTAATGATGAATGCCGCTTGGCTTAGTGCGTGTCTTCAAGAAACGGCACGATATATGAGATCGGGCGAATGTGTCCCGTGGTTATTTTGACCTTCGTACTGACGCCTGACGCAATAGGCCGTGCAGAACCCTGACCAGATGTCCATTGATAACCCGTCGGCGTGGCCCCATCAGATCGCAATTCAAGCACGACCTGAATGCGTGGGGTCTCGCCTAATAGCCGAGTCGCAAGATCCGGCCAGCCAACCAAGGCGGCAACAGACTCAAAGCTAGCGGGTTGCGCCGATACCTTAGCGACCTGTGCAATCAAACTCCCGTCCTGCTCTGGCGCACTAGTCACCGGACTAACAAGAGCCGGCATACCTGATCTGATCTTATGTCCATCCCGCTCTGAAAAATAACTCAATACAATGAGATGGGAAGACTCGCTTTTCTTTTGGAGATAACCAATCGCCTGTCCCGCGGTCACGAATCCCTGGCTTGCAATAGTTTGCTCGAGAACAACGCCATCATGCATGCTTAGAATGGGATGAGCCTCGATATCGGCCCCATTAGCAGACAAATCAGTTGGTCGGACAAATCCTACCACCTGTCCGGCAAAGACCTCATCGCCAGGATCAAGATCCACGGCCTCAAGATATCCTGAATAGGTTGCCTGAATCGGAACCACCTGCCCGGGGGCAATTATCACGCCTTCTCCTGACACCGCGACCGGAATCCGGCCGAATAACATCCAAAGCAAAATACCTAAAAAACCAACTACAAAGACTCCTAACGTTAGCCATGACCTGCGGTTAGTCACTTGAAGGAGTTGCTCCAATTGCTCAGGCGACTGGAGTTGCTCAAGCGCCTCCTTTCGGAAAATACTCCTTGGCTTTGGCGTGGATTCTTGTTGATCTGTTGACATCGGTCTTTGAGATTTTTGAGTCCGTGCGCGTTTTACGGGTGGGTTGATCGAAACAGGGAAAGCATCAGCTCAAACCGCCGTCCCGCCAAGTTGATTGAATCCAGCAGATCAGGATCTAGTTCGCCCGCAACCTCTTCCGAGAAAACATCGGCATCCTTTTCGGCATCAACCTGCTGAAGAAGGCCTCGTATGCGATTTGATAGCAATACGCCGATTCCGCGATAAAAGCGGGCGCCAAATCCGGGATCTGCTGCGAGATGTGCCTCGATCGTTTCTCGACTGATCGCTAATACCCGTACATGCGTGGAAGCAACAACGGTTGCACTGGGGGGCCGACTGTCCAGAAAAGATATTTCCCCGGCAAATTCGCCATAGCGCATCCGGTTCACTTCTTGCGCGCCTTCATCTCCTATTCGAACAGATAACTCGCCTTCCATCACAAAAAAGACGTCAGGCAGTGGCTGACCCGCCGTAATCAGCACATCACCTGGATCTAGCGACTCTGACCGACCGTTCGAGACAAACCACGTGATATCAAGATCGTTCAGGCACCCCAAGAAATAAAGCACGGCTCTCATCTCTTTCTCCTCGACCTTGTCTAAAAACTATCACACAATATTTGCTAACTTCTTTCAGTCTACTTTGCCACCTTTACACAGGAAATTCCACAAGACAAGGTTATCTCGATACTCCGGACAAAGCCTCCTCCAACATACGTTGGGCGAGCCGTTGAGGCGGCACCGGGAGACTTGTTCGATCCTGCCCATCCAGGTATTCGACATCAATCACAAAAGTCTTGGCTTGCTCTCTAACGGAAACCGAAAACTCGGGAATTCGCGACGGCGCTCCCCCTAATCGACTCGCGCGGGACACCCGGACATCGATCACTTTAAACTGGTCTGAATGCCTAAAACGATCATCCATTCGACCTCGATAAACATACCGGACGGGCGGGATCGGAAAATTGTGAAATTGCGCCTTAATCTCATCTTGATCGCACAGCCAGCGAAGTGCGCCAAAATCGTGACCTTCATTGGGAAGCCGGTTCACTTCGGCCTCGACCTGCTGATAATGACTCTTTATGTTGTCCTGACAATTGTTTTCCAGCGTCAATGGGAACCGCACCGTAAACCAGCCAATCGAATCAGTAAGCAGATTCGAACCACACACCCTCTTCCGGCCATGAGACTCCAATAACACTGAGCACATCACATGATCTGTCAGCGCACACCACGCCCTTACCAATGCGGTCAGAAAAAAATCATGTCGTTGACGCGCGCCAATAAATGCTTCTGCTAATGCCTCACTGGGCTCTGGTGACACTCGCTCGCGAGCAAAGAATAAAGAATCGGGATTCCTGCCATTATCAGCCAAATCATCAACCGCTCTAATCGGTCTGCCTCGGGTCATGAGCAGTTTGGCTTTCTCGCCCATCCAAAAACTAACCTGGCCCAATACCTCGGCACTTTGTGCGTAACGTTGTACTTGGTAAGACGACAGCAAGCTTTTTTCATCTATGGACGGTGGCATCGAGATTGAATGCGGCCCTGATAAACTTAGCCATGCCTTTTCGAGCTCTTTTCGCAATCGCCAAAGCGAAAATGCATCCACCACGCTATGAGAAAAAGAAATAACAATGCTCTTGATATGACCGATCGTATCTCGAATACAAACCGCCCGAACCAGCGGTCCTTTTTTTAAATCAAATCCGCCGGTACAGTGAGCGTCTACCTGCGTTTTCACCTCTTCCACACTGTTAGGCGTGCTGTCTTCCAGCTCTACGATCTCGAACGACATTAACTTCATCGATTTCTTCGGATCATAATTCCAAGCCGTTTCGCTTTTATTTAGTCGAAAATAAAAAACGGCATGTCTGGCAAGCGTTGTGTCAATCAACTCCTCCAGTGAATCACTTTTGAGAGAGGCGGGCGGACGCAAAAAAACGGATATGTTGTATCGGTCAACCCGGTCCCCGGACGCCATCTCGTCAAGATAAATGGGACTTAGGGGTATGACTTGTCCGGCTGAATGCGTATCGGCTTCGCTGACGGCTTGCTGTATTGCTGCGTTATCTTGCAGTGCTGATACCACCCGCTTTGACAATGTCGTTAGTGTTACACCATCTTGAAGCACAGGATCAATGGCGGCGCCACTTTCGCTATTAATCCGATACGCAAGATCAAGAGCCAGAAGAGAATCAATTCCAATTTCCACTAACGGTTTATTGCTTGATACCGCTTGCGGCCTGATACCAAGAAGATCAGCCACTATTGTTCGTAAATATCGTTCGACGCTTGCCAGTGAATCTTCTGCTGAGAGCGTCTTGCCTCTCCCGACAGTTTGCTCAACCCCAAATAAACTTTCTTGGGAATCAGAAGATCCGGTCCCGCCATCACGCCACTCGCCATTAGTCGGTCGAACATATTGATATATCGGCTGAAGGGTATTGGCCAGGAATCGCTGAGCGCACTCGCCTCGGCGAACCTTGCCGCTGGTGGTGAGAGGAATTTGTCCTGGTTTTACGAGCAGAATAATATCGGGTGTGATCCTGTTTTCCGCCGTCACTGCTTCGATGACGAGCTGGATAACCTGGTGTGATGGTAAGTCTCGAAGATCAGCTCGATAGATCTCACAGATAATGACAAGCTGCTCTTGCTGATCTCCATTGATAGCAAAAGCGCAGACCCTATTTTGATTAATCGCTGTATGCGCAGCGCCTGCAGACCACTCGATATCCTGCGGAAAGATATTTCGACCGCGAGAAATAATCAGATTCTTCAATCGTCCCGAAACAAACAGCTCACCCTCATGCAAAAACCCAAGATCACCCGTTCTCAGCGCTGAATCACCGACCGTTACCGAGTTGTTGTCTGCCAAATCTCTTTGCGCATTAAGATAACCCGGCGAAATGCTTGGGCCTTCAACACAAATCTCACCAATCAACCCCTCACCAAGTCGCTGGTCAGATCCCGGGTCACGAATCGAGATATTAACGTTCGGAAGGGCTGTCCCACAGCTGACAAGATTTCTCTGCGATGCTGCGTCTTGGGAAGACTGAGCCACACCTTTTTCTAACAATGCGTTATCGAACGAACGAACGTTATAAGAAGTTGCGGCCGGAATACCCGAAACCATTAGCGTTGCTTCTGCCAACCCATATACGGGCGAAAAAACATCAGAAGAAAATCCGACACACTTAAAGCGTTCCGAGAATCTTTTGAGGGTTTGCTCTCGAATCGATTCCGCCCCATTAAAAACGGCCTGCAAGCTTGAAAGACTCAGGCCCGAGATTTCCGTATCGCTAATCCTGTCCACACAATAATCAAAAGCAAAATTTGGAGCGCCTGTCATTGTGACTTCAAATTGACTGATTGATTCGAGCCACGATACCGGCCTGCGTAGAAAAGTTTTTGATGGACTGAGAATACTCGGATAACCCACACACATCGGCAAAATCAAACCACTAATCAGACCCATATCATGGTAGGGGGGCAGCCAGGAAAAGCCAATCGTATTTGAATCAAACCCGCCATGAAGCTGCATGCCACGAGCGTTTTGAAGAAGATTTAAATGAGTGAGGACCACACCTTTTGGGCGACTTGTTGAACCCGATGTGTACTGAATCATTGCCACGGATTCGCCCGTCGCCGTTATGGCGACATCGCTGTCAGACGAGCGGGCCTTGCGAGTCGGGTCGATCTCAATGAGTGGTGTGTCATTAAATCCGAGCTCACCAAGGAGCGGCTTGATGCGCCTGGCGAGATCGGGGGTAGTCAAAAATGCCGCTGGCGCGACATCAGTCACCAAATCATGGAACCGAAGGGTCGAACGGTTCACTCGCGCTGTTGCCGGAGGATATGTTGGCACCACGACACGCGAGGACAAAATACAACCGTAAAAGCCGACCACAAATTCCATACCTTCAGGCGCAAGCAACACCACGCGATCACCCGGGACCGTTTTCTCGTTGAGGGATTGCGCCACGCTCGTGGCAAACGCAAAGAGCTGAGAGTTGCTGAGGTGAGTGACATCACTACCGTCCTCAACAAAAGAAAACGCATTATCCTGCGAAGTATGAATACTTCGGTTAAGTGCGATTTCAGCGAGATTGTTCAAACGGCCGGTTATCTTGACGTTTTACTTCTGATACTCAGTTGACGATAAACACGATCAAAATTTACTCGACTGTATATTCCGGACGCAAAGAGACTTGATAAATCCAAGGCCACTTTTTCCCCGTCAGATACAAATCATCATTCGCCGAATCCCAGGCGATGCCGTTTAGTACGTTAGCGTTTGGATCAGATGCTTTTGCATCAGCGACCAACTTACGACAGTCGATGATCGACGTGACGCGCCCCGATTCTGGATCAACGACAACAATATACGGCGTCATCCAGACATTCGCCCATATCTTTCCCTCAATCAATTCAAGTTCATTAAGCAAACCGACCGCGGTGCCCTGAAGTTGAACTTCGATTGCCTCTTCAACCGAAAAATCCTCAGTCGATCGAATAGTCAGGATATTTGAGCCATCCGACGCGATGAGTCGTTGACCGTTTGTTGCTAATCCCCACCCTTCCCGATCGTTAGTGAATGGACTTACCGGAACAGGCACTTCTCCCGAAATGTCATAGCGATACACCCGCCCTTCCTTCCAGGTCAGCTGATAAAGCATATTCCCAATGACGGCAATGCCCTCACCAAAATCATTCTGAGAAAGCGCTACTTCATGCTCCGGGGTCAGCACCCCACCCTGCGTATCAAATTTATTTTTAATCAGCTTCGACTGGCCATAAAGTCCTGTCCCTTCCCACAGCACATCACCATCAAACTGAAGACCTTGAACAAAGTTTTCTGGGTTATGTGGGATTTTTCGGACGATCTCAGCTTCAAATATGTTGATGCCATTTGCCTTTGAAGCTAGCAGGTCATTGAGTTGGGGTACAGTCACCTTCGCTAACCATAGCCCATTGATATTCCCTCTAAAAAAGTATCCCGCAGCAGCCACAATAACCACAAGTAACATTCCGAGAATGAATCGTTTTTTCTTTTTTATATTCATCGGGCTGACCAATTATTCCGGTTTCTGGATTGAGTATTTGAGATGATGAATCTAAAAGCAGGTCTCCTCATCACTCAAAAATGCGGGAATAGAACTCGTTCGATCTCCTTAAACAAAAAAATGCAATGAGGCGTTTGGAATGAATAGTCGAGTCGGTCACAACATCACTGCATAGATGATGTCATGGTTTCAAGGTTAACAACCTTGATCACCACTTTGACCCCCACTAATTAACTCCAGTTCAAAATCAGTCAAATCACCATCTTGTCCCAAGAAGTCCTGATGGGCATAGACCTCATCTGAAGTGATGGTAAAGCCATGTGTTTTGGCAAGGGTTGTATGCCATCTCCCAGACCTGAACCGTTGGTAGTTGCTGTGTTGATGATGGAGATCACTGCTTCCTGGAGATCATCATCTTCAAGGACTGCGTTACGGAAGGATTGAAAGTCGGTCATGGGATTCTCCTTAAGTTATGACTCAAGAATAACGCTGTCTTAGGGATGACTCAACATA
>Ga0209661_1001283_pt1 | contig 12796 bp, 8 predicted proteins | sample SaaInlV_120m_DNA_2_FD_184660 | JGI IMG/M metagenome (GOLD analysis project Ga0209661, IMG submission 184660) | Marine microbial communities from expanding oxygen minimum zones in the Saanich Inlet - SI072_LV_120m_DNA (SPAdes) (version 2) | ecosystem: Environmental > Aquatic > Marine > Intertidal... | reverse complement strand
CAGTAGATCGAATTTAAGCATCGCGTCTACCGGGTAGAGAGCGTGGTCAACTGTGTCAGCCGGAGAGACACGCATACCAATGGAAATCTCAATTGGTTTATGGAGCGCCCACTCTGCTAAATTATTGATAGTGTCCGGCATCGTTGCCGAGAAGAAGAGGGTCTGACGTTTCTTGGGACATTGACGAACAATTTTTCGAACATCTTCAATGAATCCCATATCCAGCATACGATCCACTTCGTCCAGTATAAGAATCTCAATTCGGTCAAGTCGCAATGCTTTCTGGGAGAGGAGATCAAGCAGGCGTCCCGGGGTGGCAATCAAAACATCAGCACCATTCTTTATTGCTTGTCGTTGTGGTCCGTAACCAACACCACCATAAATAAGCCCCAATCCTAGGTCGAGGTGCTTGCCATAGAAAGCGAAATTTTCCTCAATCTGACAAGCGAGTTCACGGGTTGGAGTTAGAATGAGGCAGCGAGTATGGCTGTGCTTTTTGAGTAAATGAAGAGTTGGTAAAGCGAAGGCGGCTGTTTTACCGGTTCCTGTCTGTGCTGATCCTATAATATCTCGTCCCAACAGGATTGACGGAATAGATTTTTCTTGGATGGGAGTCGGTTCATCATAGCCTCGTTCCTTAACTGCCATGAGAATTTCTTCCCTAAGATTTAGTTCCTGAAATTGCATTATATATCTTTTATTGCCTTAGAAACTGGAACCCTTTTATCAGTATGAATTTAAAAAAAGATGTTTCCAGTGAAGAAATTTCTTATCGAGGAAGGATTGCACCAACTCCAAGCGGCTTGTTACATGCTGGTCATGCGCGAACTTTCTGGGTCGCGTGGCACAGGAGCCGCGTATTCAACGGTTTATTAATCTTTCGCACTGAAGACCTCGATCCCCTTCGTTGCAAGGCTAATCTCGTAGATGCAGCACTTAGAGATTTACGCTGGTTGGGATTATCATGGGAAGAGGGTCCTGATATTGGAGGTTCCTTTGGCCCCTATACCCAAAGTGAGAGAACGATCACTTACGAGAATGCCTGGCAAAAGTTATTGGCAGATGGATACATTTATCCCTGTACTCGCTCCCGTAAAGAACTCCGTTTGTACACCAAGTCCCAAGGTGTTAATTCAGAAGACCCGCTCTATCCCCTTGAGTGGCGACCAGATGACAAGGTTTTTCACTCCGATGCACCCGGAGGAGAAGTTGCTTGGAGGTTTCGAGTCCCAGAGCATCGTAAAATCACATTTATAGATGGCTGTCTTGGAGAGAGATCTTTTGAGACATATTTGGACTTTGGGGATTTTCTCATTTGGCGACGAGATGGGATTCCCGCCTATGAATTAGCCGTTGTTGTGGATGATATCGCGATGCAAGTAACCGAGGTCGTTCGTGGTGAGGACTTACTCGTGTCCACGGCTCGTCAAATTCTTCTCTACGAGGCCCTTGGGCAAGTACCCCCTTTCTTTTTTCACTGTCCTTTATTATTGGATATGGATGGGCAAAAATTATCCAAGAGCTTTGGCTCACGCAGTATTCAGGATCACCGAGAAAATTCAGTGGATCCTTGCGAATGGTCGGTCGCGTTCACCGATTTTTATCAGAGTTTATGACTGACAAGGTCTGTGATGTTACATAATTTCCTCATCCTTTTCAAACGTGGCAGCTAAACGAAAAGCAAAAAGATTTTTTTCTTTTTTCGCACGCATTCCAGCTCAGAGCCGCCTGGACTTTTTTCCTGTGCGTAAGACGGTCTGTGATTATAGCTCTACCAAGCTGAAGAAAGATTTACTGGCTGGGTTGAATGTTGCTCTTTTGGCTTTTCCTCAAGGTATGGCATATGCCACGATTGCAGGCTTGCCGGTTGAGTATGGTCTCTATGGATCAGCCTTTGCCCTACTGGTCGGTATGCTTTTTTCCGGATCCCAATTTATTGTTTTGGGCCCGACGAATGCAACTTCTGTTCTTTTGTTAAGTACGTTTTCCACGCTAGGGGCTGCTACATTAGCGATTGTCCCTTCATTGCTATTGTTGGTCGGTCTATTCCTTATTTTTGGTGCTCTATTACGGACAGCCAGTTTAATCCAATATGTATCGCGAACGGTTGTGACCGGCTACATCACAGCGGCAGCAGCGTTGATTATCGTTAACCAACTACAAGGCCTTCTTGGCTTCTCGCTGGATGAGCAACCAGTTTCTTTTTTTGATGTGTGTCGCTTGACTGTTCTCGAACTGTCTGGATTTCATTGGGCATTAGCTGTTACTTGGTATCCAGTATGTCTGGGCTTGGTAACCCTTACAATATACATGGTTCTTCAGCGACAGTTTCGGCTTCTTCCCAATGTCGCACTTACTTTGGTATTGGGTTCCTGCGCCCATTTTTTATTTTCACACATTATGAACCAAACAGTTCAGGTTCAAATGCTGAAGAGTCTAGCACCTGGCAGTTTACATTTTACCTTTCCGCAGTTCAATTTGGAACAGTTTAGAATTTTATTCGGAACTGCATTGGCACTGGCGCTATTGTGTGTTCTTGAGGGATTATCCATTGGAAAATCCCTTGCTGCACGAAAGGGGCTCAGGCTTGATGCTAATCAGGAGATGTTCAGTATGGGCATGGCCAACGTTGGTTGCAGCTTGCTTTCTGGTATGGTGGCGTCAGGCTCCCTTACCCGATCTGCCTTGAATGCAAGTAGCGGTGCGGCAACACCGCTTTCTAGTCTTTTTAGTGGAGCGTTATGTCTGATAGGCATTTTCACTTTAGGACCGCATATCGGGTTGGTCCCCAAGCCTTGCCTGGCTGTCATGGTGATGGCCATTGGGTTTTCGCTTTTCAACCGAAAGCAATTTCGAATGGTAACTCGTGCAACCTTATCTGATTCCGCAGTTTTTTGGGTTACGCTTTTGACAGGTCTTTTGTTTGCTTTGGACTTTGCAATTTATGTCGGGGTCGGTGCATCTATTCTTCTGTATTTAAGAAAAGCATCGGAGCCTCATCTTGTTGAATACGGTTTCACGGAAGAGGGAGAACTTCAGGAGCTTGAAAAGCGGCAGCGTTCAGACTTGGAGATTTCCATAGTTCATGTGGAGGGAGAATTATTTTTTGGTGCTGCGGATCTTTTTCTTGAGCAGATTCGTCGTTTATGCGCGGACGCCAATCTTAAGGTGATTATCCTTAAAATGCGCAATGCCAGACACTTGGACGCTACAAGTTGCATGGCCTTGGAGGAGTTGATTCAATTCATGCGTCAGTCTGATCAACATATCTTGATCTGTGAGGTGAAGAAGGATACTCTAAGGGTCTTCAAGCGATCGGGTCTCTTTGAGTTGATTGGTCGCGAGAACCTATTTCCTGATCTGCGTTCGAATCTCACTTATTCCACGGCTCGAGCTGTTCGCCGCGCCAAGGAGATTGTCGGCGGTCAAAAAACAAAGGTTAGTATTTTTGTTGATTCAATAAAGCAACAGGAGAAGAAGTCTTCTTGAGACAGTTGGCCTCATTTGTATAGTATGTTTGAAGTTCGACAACTGGCTCGCCACCCTTTTTTCATTCCATTGTGAAAATAATTTTACCGATTGGCTTAATTGCCCTGATGGTTACCACAGGCTTCAGTCAGCCTGAGACTCCCTCATGGAACCAGGCAGATATGCGTCGACTTTTCCATCCCTATGTTGGTCGTTGGGTTGGTGAGTGGACTATTACCGATGTTGAAGGGGTTGTAATTAAACGCATCACACTTCAGCAGCAGTATTGGTGGGACAAGGGCCATTTGAAAGGGTTGATGTCCTTTGAGGATCGCGGTAAGCTTTCATCTCTTACATCTGATATTTATTTGCAAAGTGGAGAGATCATCAGCGAGGTGGTTAATACCGAGGAGCGCAATTTTTACCGTGCCTATCCCCAAAACAAATTTATTCTTTGGACTCCGATGAAGAAAGAAGATGTCTTGAGGAGGCGCATCAAGGAATCTGTCTTTGAGGAAAATGGTGTAAGATGGTTTCTCTCTGAAGGCTTTGAACGTTTTATTGATGGCGAAAAAGTTGAGACCCTTCTTTTTCGGGTTAAATTAAGAAGAGTGACATAAGGCTCCCGCATTTTTTCGTATCATAAACCTTGATACAAATTCAGGTATTTATGGAAAAATGTCGGTCAGTGCTATAATCCAAAAAAAGACTTCGTATTGCGGGTGCTGATTGTTGAGATAATTGACCCCGATACATTGAATAATTTAGCACAGACTTCTGCTATATGATGAGTATAGCCTGGATGGTTTTCCTTTCCTCTATGAGGTTCAGGAGTCAAGTAAGGTGAATCAGTTTCCAAAATAAGTCTTTCTAGACCTTGAGCCAACATTGCATTTCTAACGTTTTCGCCATTTTTGTACGTAACAATCCCAGTAAATGAGGCCATGCCACCACGTTCATTTAGTATATTAATTTCCTCTTTTCCCTCAGCGAAACAATGGAAAATCACTTTTTCCCAAGACAGACCTGATTGATCAATGCAATCCACACTTTCTTCAAATGCATTACGTGAATGGATTACTACAGGAAGCTCTATTTCTTTGGCGATTTGAAGTTGTCGTTCAAAGGCCAACACCTGCCTTTCTTTAAGGAATTTTGCTTTGTCCGGATTTTTTTTTGGAAGATGAAAGTGATCGAGCCCGATTTCGCCGATAGCCTGCGGAAGTTGGTTTCCAGTAAGATATTTCTGAAGGCCTCGTAATTGTTGCTCCCAGTCATCTTCTACGCTAGTTGGATGTAGTCCCACAGTGTAGGATATCTGTTTGGGATAGAGTTGTGCCAATTCCAGATTGATAGCCCAGTCATCCTTGTCTGTTCCAATCGCAATCATGTGGCCCACGCCCATATCTTCAGCCTCACGAAGAATTTCTGGAAGATCTCCCCGTTGGTGGAATTTCATAAGATGGCAATGGGAGTCGATAAGCATTTTGTTTTCAGGCTGGATTTTTCTGCATGGTATTTTTACATATTTTGTAAAATAACCTTTATATTTAGCTAAATCTTTAGGTCAAAATAAACACATGGAAAACGTTATTATTCTTGGAACAGGTTGTGCGGGTCTTACCGCCGCTATTTATACTGCTCGTGCGAACCTCAAACCCCTGATCATTGAAGGTAGTCAGCCAGGAGGACAGTTGACGACGACCTCGGAGGTGGAAAACTTTCCTGGATTTCCAGAGGGAATTGATGGCTTTATGCTGATGCAACAGGTACGTGATCAGGCAAAACGTTTTGGCACACGCTTTACAAATGATATTATTGAAAGCGTTGATTTTTCTGGTGAGTTCAAAATCCTTAACTCTTCGAATGCCACATATAAGGCAAGAACGGTAATTATTGCCACAGGTGCATCACCAAGGCTTCTTGGCGTACCTGGTGAACAGGAAATGTTTGGAGGAAAAGGCGTCACAACCTGTGCCACCTGTGATGGTGCGTTCTACCGGGATATGGACGTTGTGGTTGTGGGTGGTGGTGATTCCGCCTGTGAAGAGGCCTTATTCCTAACCCGTTTTTGTTCCAAGGTGACCTTGATTCATCGCCGGGACGAGCTGCGTGCCTCCAAGATCATGGCCGAGCGGACAATTGCCCATGAGAAAATTGAAATACTTTGGGATAATGGTGTTGAGGAAGTTCTTGCAGATGCAGACGGTAGATGCCGTGCAATTCGCACAAAGAATCTAAAAACTGGGCAGCCTGAGGAAACGCCCTGTAAGGGAGTTTTTATTGCAATAGGACATATTCCCAACACCGGCTTTCTCGATGGGCAACTTCCCCTTGATGATCTTGGTTATATAGTTCCTGAGACCGATAGCATGGTTCGTACGAAGATTCCGGGGGTCTATACTGCTGGCGATTGTGCCGACCATGTATACCGTCAGGCCATTACGGCGGCAGGAATGGGTTGTCAGTCTGCCATCGAGGTTGAGCGTTGGCTTGCTGAGCAGGAGTAGTTTACTCTCCAATTTTCTCCAACTCTCCGACAAAACTCCCTACAATGACCTTGCTCTTTACACGGAGGGGCAGGTAGCGGTCATCATCTGAGACCCAAATCTCGATCTTGCTGTTCTTGGTCTTCTTGAAGACTCCGCGAAGATCCTTGGTGGCAGGAGCGAGTATAAGGGCGGGAAACTTCCCTGCGGGGACTTTAATGATTTCTCGCTTGAGTACACTAACTTCAACGTCGATGAGTTTCTTTCCATCCGTGGCAGGAAGTTTGATTTGGTCACCTATCTTTGGTTTTTTTGTTCGCAAGGCATACATTATGGATAGCGGATCCAAGATACCCTGCCGTATCTGGAGAGCTTTTTCATTGGGTTTGCCGTGGTTGGTGTAATGGGCAAGTTGTTTTTCACGATCAAAGCGCACGACGATGTCACGATCGGTTTTGCCTTCCTTTTGCCTTTGTTTATAATGAAGCGTGTTGTGTAGGTCTGGATCGGTATAACTGTCTATTCGGTCTCGCACCTTGAAAATTTTATCAGCGATACCATATGTTCGAGCAATCATGGTGAAGTGCAGGCAGGGTTTTGTCTCGAAGGTTGTGTCAGGGTTCCGGATCAGAATAGCGGTGCCCACGCGAATGAAGTTCCATCGCATCTGATATTCAAGTCGTTCATTCTCGGGAAAGGGGAGTACATTAGAATGAAGAGGCCAGAAAGGTGACAGGAGTAAGAGAAAAAGCAGCAGGATATTTCTGAGCCAGTTGAGTTTTATGATTTTCACGGGGCAATCGAGATGGGTTGTAGATTCCAAATATCGCTGGCATATTCTGCAATGGTACGGTCTGAAGAGAACTTTCCAACTCTGGCTGTATTGAGTATGGCCATGCGTGCCCATCGTCTTCGGTCTCGATATGCTTGGTCAACCTTTTCCTGAGCATCGAGGTATGCCATGTAGTCAGCAAGGACAAGAAATGGATCTCCCCATTCGGTTAGACTTTGAACGAGCGGCTTTAATGCATCGGGTTCTCCCGGGCTGAAATGGCCAGAGCGTAGCCAGCCAAGGACTGCAGCCAGCTCTTCGTTGGCTTGGACATAGCTTTGTGGATCGTAGCCATTATCTCTAAGCTCCTGTACTTCGTCAACTTTAAGGCCAAAGATGAAAATATTTTCTTCTCCCACTTCCTCGCAAATCTCGACATTAGCACCATCAAGCGTGCCGATGGTAAGTGCCCCATTGAGGGCAAATTTCATATTCCCGGTGCCAGATGCTTCCTTGCCGGCAGTAGATATTTGTTCGGATAGGTCCGCCGCCGGAATTATTTTCTCAGCAAGAGAAACATTGTAGTTGGGAAGGTATGCAATTTGCAGTTTCCCTCGAATCCTTTTATCATGGTTAATTGTTGCGGCAACGAGGTTGATGGCCCGGATTATATTCTTTGCGATGTCGTAACCTGGAGCTGCTTTAGCGCCGAAAATAAAGAAACGTGGCTGGATTTCGAGTGATGGATTGTTCAGGAGTCGACGATAGAGGGTTAGGATATGTAGGAGGTTAAGATGCTGGCGCTTATATTCATGGAGTCTTTTAATCTGCACATCATAAATAGCATCCGCATCAGGACGAAAACCTAGAGCATTCTCGATGACATCGCCAAGCTGCCTTTTATTTTCGTATTTAATCCTGAGGAATTCATCCTGAAACACTGGATCATCGGCATAGGTTTCAAGTTGACGAAGTTGATCTAGATTCCGAGCCCAACCATCACCTATTTTTGAATGAATGAGAGAGGAAAGGCCAGGGTTGCAGGCAAGCAACCAGCGACGAGGGGTAATGCCATTCGTCTTGTTGCAAATTTTCCCCGGGTATAATTCATCGAAGCTATTAAAAAGGTGTCGGCGCAGGAGTTGGGTGTGTAGAGCTGCGACACCGTTTACTGCATGACTGGCAACAACCGAAAGGTACGCCATGCGTATCATTTTAGGATTTCCTTCCTCAATCAATGAAAGTTCTGCCTTCTTTGCTCCATCCCCAGGCCAGCGAGCTTCCACCTCGCCCTTGAGGAATTCATTATTGATCTGATAAACAATTTCTAGGTGACGGGGTAGTACTTTTTCGAAAAGTGGGATGCTCCATTTTTCAAGAGCCTCCGGGAGAAGGGTATGGTTTGTGTAAGAAAATGTTCTACGGCAAAGTTCCCATGCATGATCCCAGCCTAGTTGATGCACATCCGTGAGTAGGCGCATAAGCTCAAGGACTGCAACAGCCGGGTGAGTGTCATTGAGTTGTATTGCCACTTGTTTCGGGAGGTTATTCCAGTCCTCTTCCTGTTTAAGAAAACGACGTAAGATGTCCTTAAGAGAACATGTCACGAAAAAATATTGCTGAACCAAGCGTAGTTCTTTCCCGCTTTCAGTTTGGTCATTGGGATAAAGAACCTTGGAGATTGATTCTCCAATCGCTTTTTCACGGACGGCTTCGACATAGCCGCCTTCATTGAATACCTTGAGGTCAAATTCACTTGAGGCCTTGGATTCCCAAAGTCGAAGGAAGTTGACTGTTCCAGTCCCGTATCCCGGGATGGGCAAATCATGTGGGAGGCCTATTATTGTTTGTCCCCCTGACCACTTTCGGATGTAGTTTCCGGAGTTGTCATAGATACGTTTTACTTTTCCGTAGACATGGACTTCCTGAGCATATTCTGGGCGGATGACTTCCCAGGGAGTTCCGTACCGATTCCAGCTGTCTGGATACTCGACTTGGTGACAGTTTTCAAATGCCTGTTTAAAAAGGCCAAACTCATAGAATATGCCGTAACCGATTGCGGGAAGGTCAAGGGTCGCGAGTGAATCTAGAAAGCAGGCAGCAAGACGCCCGAGTCCACCATTACCAAGTCCCATCTCTGATTCTTCGTCCTTTAGTATAGATGGATCGAGACCTAGTTCACTAAGAGCAGTTTTTAGTTCTTTGTCTACCCCCGCATTGTAAATGTAGTTATTAAAAAGCCGGCCAAGAAGGTATTCAAGGCTGAGATAATACATACGACGTGCATTGCCTTCATTATGTGCTTTTTGTGTTCGCATGTAGCGCGCCAGAAGCCGGTCCCGAATGGCATAACTGGTTGCCAGCCACCAATCGCGGTTTGTTGCCGTTTGTTCATCTCGGGCAAGCGTAAGGTGAAGATGACGCAGTATTGAGTCTTTGAGGGGTTCTTTGATGGATCGCATGTAAAAAAGAAAAATGTAGTTTTAAATAATTTGCTAATTATTTTGATGGAGGAAACCTCTTGGGCTGTGGTTACTTCTATGAGGAAATATTCCGACCAAATTTTTTGACAAGTTCGTTGGTAGTGAGTTCAAAAAAGGTTACTTTCCCCTGCGGACAGTTAAGGGGTTGCTTGCATTCTAGTAGTTGCCTTGGGAGTTCCGCTAATTGATCATCTGGCAGTGGGTCTTCATTTTGAGAAACTTCCCGTGCAGCGAGTTTAGCTATCTCTTTGTGTGCCAAGTCAGGTTTTCGTAAATGTATGCCACCTTCACGGGCGGAGTCCAGAAAGTGTCGAAGGAAATTTTCAGCAGCGCCAGGTTCAAGCCAAGGCGGAATGGCCTCGATACGATAGAATTCGCGTCCAAACTCCTCGATACTGAACCCTTCATTTTTAAGGATTCCTTGATGTTGTTTAAGAAGTTCTGTAGTGAGATTATCGAGTTGAACCGGAATAGGTAGGAGTAGTTGCTGACTGGGCCTGCTTCCTGAGTCCCCACAATCAAGAATTTGCTCGAATCGAATGCGTTCGCGTGCGGCATTTAGATGGAGAATTATCAATCCTGATGAAGTTTCAAATAGGGCAAGGTTCTGCTTTAGGCGTGCCAGTAATCGCCAGGATTTTACATGGTGTGATTGAGGCATGGTTAATGCCGCGGCCACGGAACCTGTTTTATTTGCCGGAGAGGTGGATTTTTCTACAATCTCTTTATTTATACCAGATGAGGTTTCAGAATTAGTTGAGATCAAATTCGATGAAATTATGGGGGATGGTCGGTGGTTCTCGACATCGATAAGGGGTTCTGCCTGTTTTTTAGCAGGATGCATCATCTCGGCCATATTAAGAATACTCTCAATTAGGAGACGGCGGACTTGCCCTTCAGACCTGAAACGAATTTCCCGTTTTTGCGGATGAATATTAACGTCAATCTGATCAGGGGCAATTTCGACAAAAATAAAAGCAGCTGGATATTTTCCTTTAGGAATTAGGGTGTGGTAGGCCTCTGTTAGTGCAAATAGAAGGGTTCGGCTCTCCACTGGCCTTCCGTTGACTACAGTCACGATGTCCTGACGTGTTGGGCGTCCGATTCCTGGAGGGGATACTCTGCCTGAAATACGGCATCCATCATACTTATGCACAGTCAGAGATATCAAGTCTCTGGAGACTTCACTACCAAAGACTTCACTAATCCGCTCTTGGAGGTCTGAGCATGCGGGAGATTGGAATACTTTTCGCTGGTTTGAGTAGACCGTGAAAGCAACCTCCGGGTGGGCAATTGCGTAGAGTTTACAAAGACGAGATATGTGAGCCGCTTCAGTATTTTCCGTCTTTAGGAATTTTTTTCGTGCGGGGAGTGAAAAAAAGAGATTCGCTACTTCAATCTGTGTACCTGGGGGCATTCCACATGTCTTTTGATGGATAATTTTCCCACTACTGATGAGAAGCTCTGTGCCTTCGGTTCTGTCATGGGGGCGAGAGCGCATGGTAAATTTGGAAATACTTGCAATGGAGGGAAGGGCTTCACCCCTGAAGCCAAAACTAATCACTTTATCGAGATCTTTGGCATTCTGGATTTTGCTGGTGGCATGACGTTCGAGACTGAGCATCACTTCATCAGGAAGCATACCACATCCATTATCTGTTACTCGAATGTACGATTTTCCTCCATTGCGATATTCTATGTCCACCTTGGTCGCACCAGCATCAAGACTGTTCTCCAGCAATTCTTTGACGGCTCCAACAGGGCGTTCCACCACCTCGCCAGCAGCGATTTGGTTCGCAACTTGTTCTGGAAGTATTCGAATCCTTGACATGTGATGAAATAACTTAGGCTCTACCCAGACTCTCAACAAAAGCAAAAAGAAACTGCTGTAATTATGTCAAATCGACTTATTGACGAACCTAGCCTTTATCTCCGCCAGCACGCACAGAATCCAGTCAATTGGTGGCCGTGGTGCCCTGAAGCATTTGAGGAGGCGCAGCGTCTCGACCGCCCGGTGTTGGTTTCCATTGGCTATTCATCCTGCCATTGGTGCCACGTTATGGAACGTGAATGCTTTGAAAACAATTATATCGCAGGTCTCATGAACCAACATTTTATCAATATCAAGGTTGACCGTGAGGAACGCCCGGATGTTGATCAAATTTACATAGATGCGGTGCAGATGGTCACTCAGCAGGGAGGTTGGCCCTTGAATAGCTTTTGTCTACCAGACGGGCGGCCTTTCTTTGGCGGGACCTATTTCCCTCCCGAAGATGTAGGTCGTGGTATTATTCCATGGCCACAACTTCTCCTGAGGATAAGCAAGCATTACAAAGAGAAAAAGGATGACCTTTTGGTAAATGCTGAGTCCATACTCAAGAATATGGCTCATAATAACAACGCCCGGACCTCAGGTGACGGCGAGTGGGATAATGCCCAACTCCTTCGAGGTGCGCAGTTTCTTTGCAGCCAACATGACGATGAGCTTGGCGGGTTTGGTGACGCCCCTAAGTTTCCACCGTCGATGAAGCTTAATTATTTATTGGAAGTCCGTAATAGCGCTGCATGTGAGATTGGAAGTCCGGAACTTGCCGCACGGATTGATGTTGTAGTAAAAAAGTCACTTTCTGCCATTGCCCAAGGGGGGCTTTTTGATCAACTGGGCGGTGGCTTTACTCGCTATAGCGTCGATGCGGGCTGGAAGATTCCGCACTTTGAAAAGATGCTCTACGACAACGGATTGTTATTGGATATTTTCACCAAAGGTTGGCTACGTTACCACGACCCATTGTTCCGCGCCGTGGTCACGGAAACTATTGCCTGGATTGATCGTGAGATGAGAGCTGATAATGGCGGGTTCTTCTCCTCGCTTGATGCCGACAGTGAGGGAGTTGAGGGCAAGAGCTATGTCTGGAATCCGGAGCAGGTTAATGAAGCGCTGGGCGACAAGGACGGCCAACTTTTTTGCGATGCCTACGACATCTCAGAGGATGGCAATTTTGAGCATGGCCTCTCCAATCCTGTACTTCAACTAAAGGATTTTTCTCAACGGCAGGAACTGGTTCTTCAGCGGGAAAAACTATTATCCGTCCGCGAACAACGTGTGCAACCCGGCAAGGATACCAAGCAGCTGACCGCATGGAATGGGTTATACATCCGTGGTTTGGCCGAGGCTGGTTTTACTTTCGGGGAACGTCAGTGGCTGGAAGCGGCACGGCGCGGGGTTGACTGGATTTGGGAAATAATGCGGACAGGAAATGGTAGATTACACTCTGTTTACTACGCGGAGCAAGGGCCAAGGGGAAGCGCTTGCCTGGATGACTACGCATTCACTATTGAGGCACTGCTATCAATCGCGTCCCATATCGATTGGCTGGAACCTGGATCTTCCGCCACCTATCTTTCACGAGCCACTGAATTGATGGATATTGTTTTCAAGCATTTCCGGGATGAGAAACTGCCGGGGTTCTTTTTTACCGCTGATGATCATGAGAAACTAGTCTTTCGCAAAAAGGAGTGGTTCGATAATGCCATCCCCTCAGGGAATTCCAGTCTCATTCACAGCCTTTCCAGTCTCCATGCGT
>Ga0209661_1001247_pt1 | contig 12932 bp, 12 predicted proteins | sample SaaInlV_120m_DNA_2_FD_184660 | JGI IMG/M metagenome (GOLD analysis project Ga0209661, IMG submission 184660) | Marine microbial communities from expanding oxygen minimum zones in the Saanich Inlet - SI072_LV_120m_DNA (SPAdes) (version 2) | ecosystem: Environmental > Aquatic > Marine > Intertidal... | reverse complement strand
CCGGACCGCGGACCCGAACCCCTTGGTCGCCGAGTTTCCCGGCCCGGCTCAACACATGGGCCATTTCACCGGCCTTGCTGTCACCAATCGTGCCATAGGTTGCCGCGCCCGTGAACAGATGCAATTCGGCACCCGGCACCTGCGGCGCAATATCTTGCGACCAGCGGTCAAGCAGCCAATCGAGCGAGCGGAGCGGGTTGGAACTGAACACAGCGCGCGGCGCCGGCGGCTCAGCCGCCACCTTGGCCGTCATGAAGTCTTTGGAGATACCATAGGGGATAACGTAGCGCCCGCCGTCCGGCGCCCAGGCCGGATAAGTGCCGGCGTGAACGGTTCCGATGAAAATGATCGCCGGTTTCAAACGCCAAAGTTTTGAGAGGTAGCGCCACTTCAAAAGATAGCCGGCCGGATTGTGAATCCAGAACACAGTCCGCCGGGCATGCGGCATCATCGGAATTAATTTGTCGCCACGATTGGCAATATAAAGATCAACATCATTCGGCCAATCATCATCACCAATCGGCCGCCACGATACACCTTCGTAGTCCAGCGCCTCGGGGCATTTGTTGCGAACGTGAACCTCGTGGCCGCGGCGGGCCAGTTCCGCCGTCAGGTTGATAACGGACGATTCGACGCCGCCCAATGGCCCCTTTTCCAGGCTCCGGCCATCAAAGACGATGCCATCGTCAGCAAGCAGAATGCGCGCCACTTACTCGGTCTCCAATCTGGCCTTGAGATGCGACAACAACGGATAAAGCCCGGCACAGATAGCAATCACCAATCCAAATCCGCCTTCGCGGTATCCTTTCCGAAAAATATAGCACTTGATGAAGCGAGAGAAGAACCGCCGCACATTGTTCGCCGTCGAGCCGATTTCCCTGGCGTCCCGCAGGTCCTTGGCGCGGGCCGTGGAATAACTGTCCAAGCGCTTCAACATATCGGAAATATTGCGGTCCACGTAATGCTCAAGGCGTTGTTTGAGCATCGGACCCTTTCGCCCCGACCAGGTCAACGACGGGTGAACCCGGTTGTCACCCCAATGTTTAACGCCACGCCGGAATAACCCAGGGTAGGCGGCCTTGCCGAACGACGCTCCCCAGCCCCATCGCACCAAACGCTCACCGACATAATTATCGACCAGAATTTCATGCCAGTCAGCGGTGGTCTCATTGATGGTTGCTGAAATTTCCTGGGCCAGGGGTTCCGGCACGCGCTCATCGGCGTCAATTTCGAACACCCATTCGCCACGGCAGGCCTCAATACCGGCATTGCGGCGTGCACCCTCCTTCGCCCAAACGCCGGGGACAATGCGGTCGGTGAACCGCCGTGCGATTTTTTCCGATCCATCCGTGCATTTGTCCAAAAGGACGACGATCTCATCAGCGAACGAAAGCGTGCTCAGGCAATCGGCCAGTTGATGCTCTTCGTTGTGCACGCTGATGACCGCCGAAAGCTTGATTTCTGAGCTGCTCATGCCGGCGCTCCGCTACGGTCCCGCCAAAGTTCGCCTAGGGCTTCTTCGACACGCATCACACTGAGGCTATCCATGAGTGTATCTGCCGTCACGTGATCGAAACCTTCGGGGTGAATGTCGTCGAAGGATTCCGGGGTGCGCACGGGCCGGCAATGCGGCCCCCAAGGCGCATAAAGTTCTTCGCGGCTGGGACCGAACAGTCCCAATGTTGGCACGCCGGCGGCGGCCGCCAAATGCATGAGCCCTGAATCATTGCCAACATAAGCATCGCATCGTTGCAGGCAGGCAAAAATATCCAGCAGTTCGGCATGGCCGATCAAATCGAGCTTACGGTCCGCCGGTATCGCGTCAATCAGGCTAATAACCTGCGGGCGTTCATCATCGTGACCGAATAACGCAACCCGCCCACCGGCCAAAATTCCGCCGGGCCCTGTTACCTTCATGCACAATTCGGCAAAGTTTTCGGCGCGCCAGGTCTTTGGCCGCCAGTTCGCCGTCGGCCCGATGGCCAGCACCGGTGGACCATCGGGGATCATCCGTTCGGCCCGCCGACGATGTTCATCACTCACCCAAAGGCGCGGTGCCGGTGGTGCTTCGTGCAAATCCAATACCCGGGCAATTTCAACCAGCCGATGCTCGGCAATCCGGCTGCGTTTGAAATGCCGCTGGCGCCGCGCCGGCAGGATATAGGTCAGCGGTGCATTGCGAAGGTCAACGACCAGATCCCAAAACCGCCCAATGCAAAGCGCCCAAAGGCGCACCCAGTGCAATGACCACACCATCTTGTCCAAAACGATGACCCGCTCCAGGCCCGGCACGGCCTCAAACAGGGCGGCGGCCGCCGGACCACAAGCGACCGTGATCCGCGCACCCGGATGGATGTCGATCAAATGCCCAAGCAAGCCCGTCGAAAGGACCGCGTCGCCGAGCCGGGTGGAGGTCACGAAAAGCACACGCATGGCGCACTTATACGACCGCCCGCACGGCTTGAAAAGCGATGCCACCGTTACAGTTGGGCCTTGAATTGGCGGCTTGGGGGCATCATTTTTGGGTCCGGAGAGATAAAGGACCATCCCCCATGAACAATCAGTTCCACGCAATCATAGACGGACGCGGCTTATTGAAGGTTTCCGGGCCGGACGCCGGCGAATTTCTGCAGGGATTGATTTCAAACGACATCAACCTGGTGAGCGCTGAACGGACCATCTATGCCGCCCTGCTGACAGCGCAGGGCAAGTTCCTGTTCGATTTTTTCATTTCCAGCCTGAACGGTGACTTGGTGCTTGAATGCGAGCACGACCGGTTAGCGGACCTGATGAAGAAACTCACCATGTATAAGCTTCGCGCCGACGTCCAATTGAAAGATATCTCAGATGATTGGCAGGTTGGCGTGCTCTGGGGTGACGGGGTCGCGGCCAGCGTCGGCTTGGATAATGAGCCGGGTTCAGCTATGGCGTGGTCCGGTGGTGTTGCGTTTGTCGACCCACGCCTTGCCGGCGCCGGCCTGCGTGCTGTTTTACCTGTGGGCAATGCCGCTGATCTCTTGGCGGATCATGGCTCGAGCGCGGGCAACACGGATGATTACGATCTCCAACGCCTGACCCTTGGCTTGCCCGATGGCAGCCGCGATTTAATTTTGGAAAAATCAATCTTGCTGGAAAGCGGCTTCGATGAACTGCACGGTGTCGATTGGAAAAAAGGCTGCTACATGGGCCAGGAATTGACGGCCCGCACCAAATACCGAGGCCTGATTAAGAAACGCTTGGTGCCGGTCACCGTCGATGGCCCCCTGCCCGAACCCGGCACACCGGTAATGGCCGATGGCAAGGATATTGGCGAAGTGAGGTCCGGGCGCGGCGGGCATGCCTTGGCGCTGATGCGGCTCGAGCACCTTGATCCAGACGGCCCGTCATCGGCACCCTTTGCCGCCGGTGACGCCATGATCACGCCGTCGAAGCCCGACTGGGCGGATTTTTAGGCCACTTCCCGCTTCCCTATCCAGGCCCAGCGATTTAGGCTTCGGCGATGAAATCAGTGGGCGACATTCTAAGGGCGGCGCCGAAAATGCTGGTCCCGGTTCTTCACGCCTATCAGCGTAGGCTGCAGCGCTATGGCACGACGGCGCGCGGTGTGTTTTGGAAGAACACCGAATGGCAGCACCGCCGATATGTGATTTTAGAACGCGTCTTCGACGACCTAGCCCAGGCCGGTGGCCAAACCGTTTTGGATTTCGGCTGCGGTTATGGCTCACTATTCGATTATCTGGCGGACCACCCGGTTCTGCGCCACGGGCGATATATCGGTGCTGACATGTGTCAGGACATGATCGATGCCGCCCGCGCGCGCATCGATGATCCCCGCGCCAGTTTCGTCCGCGCCATCGCGGCGACCGAAGAAGTCGATTACACGCTGGTTTCCGGCACTTACAACATGCATCTCGGCGCCGACGTGGCGGAGTGGGACAGCTATATCAAAGCCAGCCTCAAGCAATTGTGGCGGCACTCACGCCACGGTCTCGCGTTCAATATGCTAAGCCGCAACGCCGATGAACAATACGACGGCCTCTATTACACCGATCCCGATGATTATCTGGCATTTACGCGTGAATATTTCTCAACCCACGCGGAATTGATCATTGAACCGCCGTTACCGGATTTCACGATCATCGTGCGGCGGGACGCTTAAACCTTTTCGATTATCTATTCGATCGCCGCGGTGATCTTTTTCGCCAACTCACCGATGGCATCCATGTCGCCGGGCACCAAATCCCAATTCATCGTCGCGCCGTCAGTGGCGCTGCGCGGAATGATGTGCATGTGCAGATGGAAAACTGATTGCTTGGCCCCGGGGCCGTTGGCCTGCAATAGGTTGATGCCTTCCGGCTGCACGACGGCGTTCACCGCAGTGGCGACACGGCGCACCGTCGATAGGGTCGGCCCGAACCATTCGTCGGGCGTCGCATAAAGATTTTCGGCGTGGAACTTTGGAATAACCAAGGCGTGGCCCTCGTTCACCGGATTGATATCCATGAACGCAAACGTCTTGTCGTCCTCGAATACCTTGAAGCTTGGAATTTCGCCGCGCAGGATTTTGCAAAAAATGCAGTCTTCGATCAGATGACCATCGTCGCCCATGGAATGTCCTTATCTCAGAGTTTTCAGTGCCGCGCCAACGCTGCCCGCGTGCCCCATCGGTGTCAAGGTACTGGCAAGGCGACATCTGCACGCGGTCGATGGCTGGCATGCAGTAAACGCGTTTGTTGTCAGACACCTACGGGCCTAGAAGGAAGCCGTTACACGTGACGAACTTGAGGCTCGGAAATACGAGCCTCCAAGAACAAGGAAATCCATCATGGGCACGAACATGAACGCCTTAAAAAATCAAAGTTGGGTCTACCTGGTTGGCGCCTTCTCGGTTCTGATCACTCTCGGCTTAGCCATGAGCTAAGATCCGATCGTTTCAAATCAAATGGATTTGAAACATCAGCCGGCGCAGACAAGGTAGTTTCAATAAGACGGCGGTTTCGACCGCTGTTTTTTTGTCAATTTCGCGGACTATCGCCGGATCGGCGGGCGCCGGCACCGACGACCGGCACCTGGTGCAAGTCCTTCGGCTTTAGGGTTCGCACGAAGGCGATGATATCCTCGATGCTTTCCGGCGTCACCGTGAACGGCGTCGCATAGGCCGGCAACTTCGACCATTTCGGCACGTCGGGCACGGTCACAAAGGCCGGATGGGGCCGGCGTTCAAAAAACGTCTGCAACCGCTCAAAACCATCTTTGTTGCCAGCAAGCAATTGAAATGATGGTGTCGATCCGATGCCGCCGAATTTGTTGTAATCGCCAATCACATGGCAGCGCGCACAGTGCTGTTCGGCCAGTGCCTGGCCTTTTCGCGCATCGCCGTCGGCATGGGCCGACATGGCCGCGAACAGAACAGCGGCAATCCCAAAGACGGTTTTAACAAATCTCATCCGCGTATTTTAATCGGGCGCGGCACGGTTGTGAAGCGATTGCGAAATGGGGGCTTAGCGGTTTTCCGCCTGCCGGTCGGGATCGGTCTCGATCGCGGCTTGCGCCGCCGCAAGCCGGGCAATTGGCACCCGGTAAGGCGAGCACGAGACGTACGTCAGACCGATCTCGTGACAGAACCTAACAGATGCCGGATCGCCGCCGTGTTCACCGCAGATGCCCAACTTGATATCGGGGCGAACTTTGCGGCCGCGTTCGCAACCGATTTTCACCAGCTCACCAACCCCATCCACATCGATGGTCATGAACGGGTCAACGGGCAACACCCCTTTGGATTGATAGACCTCCAGGAACGGTGCCGCGTCATCGCGCGAAAAACCGAATACCGTCTGGGTCAGATCATTGGTGCCGAAGCTGAAGAACTCGGCGGTCTCGGCAATGGCGTCGGCCTTCAAACACGCGCGGGGTAGCTCGATCATCGTGCCGACCAAATAGCTCAGCTTGATGCCCTCCGACGCCTCAACCTCGCCGGCAACCTGAACGACAACGGCCTTCAGCATATCAAGTTCGGGCTTGTCGACGATCAACGGGATCATGACTTCGGGCTCAACGGATTTGCCGTCCTTGGCCATGATCGCAGCGGCCTCAAAGATGGCGCGGGCCTGCATCTCATAGATTTCCGGATAGGTGATCCCCAGCCGGCAGCCGCGATGGCCGAGCATCGGATTGGCTTCATCCAAATCCAGCTTGCGAGCCTTGACTTGGGCGACGTCGGCACCGGCGGCTTTTGCGACCTCTTCCATTTCCTCCAGGGTATGGGGCAGGAACTCATTCAACGGCGGATCGAGCAGCCGGATGGTCACCGGCAAACCTTCCATGATCCGGAACAAGTCCAGGAAATCCTGGCGTTGATAGGGCAGCAGCTTGTCTAGCGCCTCACGCCGGACCGTTTCCGTGGTGGCCAAAATCATTTGGCGCATGTGGACGATACGGGCGGGTTCAAAAAACATGTGCTCGGTACGGCTGAGGCCGATCCCTTCGGCGCCGAACTTACGCGCCGTCTCGGCATCCAGAGGGGTTTCCGCATTGGCGCGAATACCCAGCGTCCGCACGCCATCGACCCATTCCATGATGCGGCCGAAGTCGCCAGTCATTTCCGGCTGGATGGTCGCAACCTCGCCGCGAATGACCTCGCCGGTGGAACCGTCAATGGTCAGAATCTCGCCTTCCGCCAAGGTTTCGCCAAGCGCCATGATATGCTTGTTCTCATAATCGACGCGCAGGTCGCCGGCGCCGGACACGCACGGAATACCCATGCCGCGTGCGACCACGGCGGCGTGCGAAGTCATACCGCCACGCGTGGTTAAAATGCCCTCGGACACATGCATGCCGTTGATGTCTTCCGGCGAGGTTTCGGTCCGCACCAAAATGACTTTTTCGCCACGCCCGACCCAGGCTTCCGCATCTTCAGCGGAAAACACGATGCGTCCGGACGCCGCGCCCGGGCTCGACGGCAAGCCGCGGCCCACGATATGGCGTTCCGCGTCCAGATCGAGCGTCGGGTGGAGCAGCTGATCCAATTGCTGAGCGTCGACCATCATGATTGCTTCTTCGCGCGACACCAGGCCTTCATCGACCATATCAACGGCAATTTTCAATGCCGCCTTGGCGGCCCGCTTGCCGGACCGGGTCTGCAACATCCAAAGCTTCGACTGCTGGACCGTGAATTCCATGTCCTGCATGTCTTTGTAGTGACGTTCCAATTTTTCGCGCACCGCGGCCAGATCCGCGTAAAGCGTCGGCATGGCGTCTTCCATGGAGGGAAGCGTGGCGCCCGTCGCGGCCTTTTCCGCTTCGGTCAACGGCTGCGGCGTGCGGATGCCGGCGACCACGTCCTCGCCCTGGGCGTTGATCAGAAACTCGCCGTAGAATTGATTGTCGCCGGTTGACGGGTTGCGGGTGAAGCACACGCCGGTGGCACAATCTTCACCCATGTTGCCGAACACCATGGCCTGAACGCTGACCGCCGTTCCCCAATCGGCGGGGATGGCATGCAGGCGCCGATAAGTGATGGCGCGGTTGTTCATCCAGGAACCGAAGACAGCACCGATGGCGCCCCAAAGCTGTTCGCGGGGGTCTTGCGGGAACGGGTTGCCGGTTTCTTCGACGACCATGTCGAGATATTTATCGGTGACGTCGCGCCAATCGTCGGCACTGAGGTCGGTATCCAGATTGTAGCCGTGGTCATCCTTGGCATCTTCCAGAATATCTTCGAACATGTGGTGCTCGACACCCAGCACCACATCGCCGTACATCTGAATAAACCGGCGGTAGCTGTCATAGGCAAAGCGCGCGTCATCGGCACGCGCCGCCAAGCCTTCAACGGTTTCCGAATTGAGCCCCAAATTCAGCACCGTATCCATCATGCCCGGCATCGACGCGCGCGCGCCGGAACGCACGGATACCAAAAGCGGGTTTTCCGCATCGCCGAATTTCGCGCCCATGATGCCTTCGATATGCGCCATCGCCGCATCGACGTCAGCGTCAAGATCATCGGGATAGGTGTCATTATTGTCGGTGAAATGCGTACAGACCCCGGTGGTGATGGTGAACCCCGGCGGCACCGGCAGGCCCAGCCCGGCCATCTCGGCTAAGTTCGCGCCCTTGCCGCCCAGCAGTTCGCGCATCTCGGCGGAACCTTCCGCGTTGCCGTCCCCGAACGTGTAAATCCACTTCGTCATGGTTCCGTCTTTCACTGATTATCCTTCGATCTTGGAAAAATCCGCGACGCCTTCAAGCGCCGTGCGAATCCCGTTCAGCAGCTTCAATCTATTTTCGCGCAAGCCCGCGTCGTCACAATTCACCGTGACTTTATCAAAGAATGCATCGACCGGGCCCCGCAACGCCGCCACGGCTTTCATGGCGCCGGCGAAGTCTTCACTCTCAACAGCTTTGGCAATGGCCGGCCCCGCGTCACTTAATCCGCCGGCCAGGGCCTTCTCTTCATCTTGATCGAAGAGTGCCGCATCAGCGTCACCGCCATAAGCCTTGCCGTCTTTCTTTTCTTCGATCTTCAAAATATTCGCCGCCCGGCTGTACGCCGTCAGCAGGTTCTCGCCGTCATCGGTGAACAAGAAATCTTTCAGCGCATCGACCCGCGCCAGCAGGCGCACCAGATCATCCTCGCCGCCGAGCGCAAACACGGCGTCGATATGATCGTGCGACGTGCCCTGCTCTTTCAGATGGACCTTCAAGCGGTCGGCGAAGAAAGCCAGTAAGTCTTCGCTCGGATCAGCACTGACTTCGTGCAAACCGCGCGCCGTCTCGAACGATTTCGACAGCGGCAATCGCACACGGTTTTCCAAGATTAAGCGGATCACGCCAAGCGCTGCGCGGCGCAGTGCGAAGGGATCTTTCGAGCCCGTCGGTTTTTCATCAATGGCGAAAAAGCCGACGAGGCTATCGATCTTATCGGCCAGCGACACACAGATACTGACCGGCTTTGTCGGGCAGGCATCGCCGGGGCCTTGCGGCGCGTAGTGCTCGGCAATGGCATCGGCGACCTCGTCTGACTCGCCGTCATGAACAGCGTAATAGCGCCCGATGATGCCTTGCAGTTCCGGGAACTCGCCGACCATGCCGCTGCTCAGGTCCGCCTTCGCTAGGCGGGACGCGGATCGCACTCGGTCCTTGTCGGCACCATTCACATGGCTGGCGATATCCGCGGCCAGCGCCTGCATGCGGTCAACTTTTTCGTCCATGGTGCCGAGCTTGGCGTGGAACACTCGGTCTTTCAGCGCCGGCGCCTTGGCCGCCAATGAGGTCTTGCGGTCTTGATCCCAGAAGAACTTGGCATCCGACAATCGGGCCCGCAGCACGCGCTCGTTGCCGGCGACGACCTGCGCGCCGGCGTCGGTGGTTTCTGTATTGGCGACGACAATAAATCGATTGGCCAGATTGCCGGCGGCGTCTAGGCAGGAGAAATACTTCTGGTGCGACTTCATCGACGTGATCAACACTTCCGCCGGCACCTCCATGAAGTCGTCATCAATGGAGCCCATATAGACCACCGGCCACTCCACCAGCCCGGTCACTTCGTTCAACAGTCCCTGGTCGTCTTTCAACGTCAGGCCTTCGGCTTCCGCAAGCTTTGTCGCTTCGGCCAAGATCAAATCGCGGCGCTCATTGGGGTCGAGCATGACCTTAGCGGCGGCAAGCTCCGATTTGTAATCGGCGCAGTCAGAGACCGTGATCGCATCAGGCGCTAAGAAACGGTGCCCTGATGTAACGTTGCCGGCGACAGCGGCGCCCCATGGAAACGGTACTTCACCGCCGGCGAACAGGCCGATGATCGAATGAATGGGCCGCACCCAGCGTTGATCAAATCGGGGCCAGCGCATGGACTTCGGCCAGGGCAGCGCGGAGAGCGCCGCGGGCAACACTTCCATGAGAACGTCAGTCGCTAAACGGCCCTGCTTCTCAATCTTTGCGAACAGGAACATGCCTTTCTCGGTCTGGCGAGTCTCGACCTCGTCCATGGTCATGCCGACGGAACCCAAGAACCCCTGGATGGCCTTATCCGGCGCATCGACGCTGGGGCCGCGGCGTTCCTCGGAAATATCCGGCTGTTTTTCGGGAATGCCGTCAACAACCAGCGCCAAGCGTCTGGGTGTCACGTAGGCCTCGGCGTTGGAAAATTCCAGACCCGCCTTTTTCAGCCCGTCACAAACCAAGCGCTTCAGATCATCCGCCGCCTTCGCCTGCATGCGGGCGGGGATTTCTTCACTGAGGATTTCCAACAGAAGTTCGGGCATGGCCTAGATCTCCACCCCCTGGCTTTTCAGCCAGGCTTCGGCGGCGCCTTTGGACAAGGCGCGAACCCGGCCAATGTAGGCGGCACGTTCGGTCACCGAAATTACGCCGCGCGCATCTAACAAATTAAACAAATGCGAGGCCTTCAGGCAGTAGTCATAGGCCGGCAGCGCCAGATCCTTGCCCAAAAGTGCGTGGCATTCGGTTTCCGCATCGGTGAAATGCCGGGTCAGCATTTCCGTATCGGCGTGTTCGAAATTATGGGTCGAGTATTCGACCTCCGCTTGATGGAAGACGTCGCGGTAGGTTTTGCCACCCTGATCTTTCGGCACGCCGTCCCAATCCAGATCGTAAACGTTTTCAACGCCTTGCACATACATGGCCAAACGCTCGAGGCCGTAAGTCAGCTCGACGGGCACTGGGTCACAATCATAGCCACCGACTTGCTGGAAGTAGGTGAACTGGGTGACCTCCATGCCGTCACACCACACTTCCCAGCCCAGCCCCCAGGCGCCCAGTGTCGGGCTTTCCCAATCGTCTTCGACGAAACGGATATCGTGCAGATTTTTGTCGATGCCGAGGACTTTGAGGCTTTCCAGGTACATGTCCTGGATGTTCTCGGGCGCCGGTTTCATCAGGACTTGGTACTGGTAATAGTGTTGCAGGCGGTTCGGGTTTTCGCCGTAGCGCCCATCGGTCGGTCGCCGCGAGGGCTGCACGTAAGCGCAATTCCAGACATCGTCGGCTTTACCCAGCGAGCGCAGGGTGGTTGCCGGATGAAAGGTGCCGGCGCCGACTTCCATGTCATAAGGCTGCAAAATCACGCAGCCCTGATCGGCCCAGTATCCTTGGAGCTTATGAATCAAGCTCTGGAAACAGGTGTTCTTGTCGGCTGGGCTTGATGTGCCGGATGACATGACGGCGGGGCGCCCCGAAAATACTGAAAAAGCGGTCAAAATTGAACCGCAGCGAACCTACCATTCAGTGTCGGAGAATCAAGTGCAGCGGTGATCGCCACCCTTGGCAACGTAAGCGCCGCAATCGGGGCACGGCACCATTTCCTCGACATCGGGCTGCTTAGCCTGCTCGGCGGCGTTCAAATCCGACTTGGCGCGCTGATTTTGCAAGGCCTCACGGCGCTTTAGCCACTTGAACCCCTGCCAGACAGCAACCACGACGAAGATGGTGAACAGAATTTTTGGTAATGAAAAGATGCCAAGCATGGGAGCCCTTGTAATGGCCGCCGGAAGGTCTGGTCAAGAAATCGTTTCGGGGAACGCGCTCAAAGACCGAATCGATTCCACCACAGGCGTTCCTCGGCGGCGGCCAGCACGCCAGCAGCAAAGTCTCCTCCCCATTCCTCGGGCGTCTCGGCGGAGGTATTCGCGGCGGTGCCGAAACGGCGCTGCAGGAAGGATCGCCGTTCACCGAACACCTTGAAACGGACCTTGTCGCCGAAGCTCGCGCGCATGATCGTCCGGATATCGCCGAGGCCGTCAATCAGCCCCAATTCGACGGCCTTGGTGCCGGTCCAGAATGCGCCGCTGAATAAGATCTTGTCGCTGGCCGTCAGCCGGTCGGCGCGGCGCGCGCGGACCATGGCAATGAAATCTTCGTGGATTTCTTTCTGCAGCGCTTTCAGGTGTTTCACGTCGGCTGGTTTTTCCGGACCGAAAGGATCGAGCATGGCTTTCTTCTCGCCGGCCGTATGCAGGCGCCGCTCAATGCCCAACTTGTCGATCATCTCAGCGAAGCCAAACCCGCCGGAAACCACGCCGATGGATCCGACGATGGAACTCGGTTGCGCATAAATCTCGTCACCGGCGCAGGCCAGCCAATATCCGCCGGATGCGCCGACGTCTTCGATGAACGTATATACCGGCACATTTTTTTCTTCCGCCAAGGCACGAATACGGCCGGCAATCAGCGCTGATTGCACCGGGGCGCCGCCGGGCGAATTGACGCTCAGCGCCACCGCCGACAGACGGCGGGTCCGAAACATGCGCTCAATACGCGACGACAAATCTGCAAGGTTCAATCCCCGCCGCATCCCACCCATGCGGCCAATGACCCCGTTGAGCGGCAGTACGGCGACGACAGGGCCGCGTCGCGGCAGGTGGCGTAGGGGCCAGATATCAAATAGTGGTGATTTTTCAGTCATGCTACCGATAGTACCAGAGGTTCAGCGTCGCGAAGAATCCTTTCAGCGGCGATGGTGAACGCACCGTCCGAATTATGCAAAATGAATTCCGGCAAAGTGCTAAACGCTTCCCGACTCCCCTTACGGGCTTGGACAAGGACGCGTTTCGGCGACGTGCCAGCCTTCGGCGCCAAGGACAGGACAACAATTGCGCCGATCAATACACCGCGATCATTGAGGTTCGCAAATTCTTCGATAACATCATCCAACCGATCCGCCCGATGCACGATATTTATTGTTCCCCCGTCGCGGACACTGTGGGCGCAAAACGTAATCCAGTCGCCGAGTGCCGCCGGGCCTTCGACGGTTGCAGCGGCTTTGGCCAGGTCAGGCGGCGGACGGCCGGTTCCGGCTTTAATATAGGGTGGATTGGCCATGACATGATCATAGGCGCCGGTGGTCATATCCGCAGGTGGTTTGAGGATGTCAGCCGTGAAAATGCGCACCCGGTCTTGGAATGCGTTGTCTACGACAC
>Ga0209661_1001209_pt1 | contig 13091 bp, 8 predicted proteins | sample SaaInlV_120m_DNA_2_FD_184660 | JGI IMG/M metagenome (GOLD analysis project Ga0209661, IMG submission 184660) | Marine microbial communities from expanding oxygen minimum zones in the Saanich Inlet - SI072_LV_120m_DNA (SPAdes) (version 2) | ecosystem: Environmental > Aquatic > Marine > Intertidal... | reverse complement strand
GCCAATAAAACACTTTCGGATGACCGATGGCATCACGTTGCACTCAAGGTGGACCCTGCAACCAATGCGGTCTTTTACATTGACGGGAAATGGACCGCCATGGAATCAAGGCCATTCCTGAGTGTTTTCCAAAATATCGATACCCTCCAGCTAGGTCGTAGCCTGACCTCTGACGGAGCCACCAACCATTTCAAGGGGGAAATTGATGATGTGCGCATATACAACAGACCCCTGCTGGGAAAGGAGATTGAAAGCCTCTCGTACGCGACATCCAATCGTGGTCCGGTCATCCAATTGCCCGACAATCTTGTCCGTGTTCCCTTCAATCCGTTCGACATGGAAATGATCAGTCCCATGGTGGAAGACGATGACCGGCCAAGTTCTGTAGTTGATTATCAATGGTCTCTCCTATCCGGGACGGGTACGCTGGGTTTTGACAATGCCAAAAAGCTTAAGCCCAAGGTCTTCTTTGATAAAAAAGGGGCTTTTCGACTCCGGTTGATAGTTGACGATAGCCAGATAAAAACCTTTCGGGACCTTGAAATTGAATATATAGATGGAGGTGACCAGAAGCCAATATCTCTGGGCATCCCAAACCTGTCCCTGAATGAGAATGCCGACGCACAATCCATCGACCTATACAGTGCATTCGAGGATATGCAGGACCCTGATAAAAACATGAGCTACATGATCGCGGGAAACACCAACCCCGGGCTTTTTGAGAGCATCCAGATCAAAGGAACGCCATCCATGTTGGAGCTCACTTTAAAGCCCTCCGCCCAGGGTATGGCAAACATCACCATACGCGCCACAGATACCGACAATAACTCAGTAGAAGCCTCTTTCAAGGTGACTCTACGCAATCAACCCCCGGAAATCCTCGAACAAACTCTTTATATTCAAGAAAACAGCCCTGTGGGGACGATTGTCGGAACCATCCAAGCCTCGGATCCCGACGGAGACACACCACACTTTCAAATTGTATCCGGAAACGAACAAGGCCTGTTTATTCTCAACCCGACCACAGGACAAATCACCATTGGCAGCGAAGTCGGCCTCGATTATGAGACCATACCCTCACGTATCCTGTTCGTTGCGGCCACGGATACCCGAAATCCATCAGTCGACAACAACGCTGAAATTCGCGTCTATCTGGTCAACGAGAACGAGGCGCCTGTCATTGGTGATTCCACCTTCGAAATCACCGAATCGGTCAAGGCCGGCGACATCCTGGGGCCCATTAGCGGTAGCGACCCCGAAGATGACACCCTCACAATTGACATTACTGAAGGCAACGATGATGGCCTATTCACAATTGATGGGAACGGATTTCTCGCCATCGCCAAAGATGCAACACTGGATGCGTTACAGGCACCTCGGCGCACGCTTACTGTCCGCGCCAAGGACACTGGGTTCCCCCCTCTTGGATCAAACGGTACGGTCCGCATCAATATCTTGCGGCAGATTTTCGCCAAGGATTCAAATCTCCGCTACCTCGTGCCATCGGACAACTCTGTTGATACAGACTGGATGAAAGTTGATTTCAACGATGCAGGCTGGACCAACGGCAAGCTTGCCATCGGCTACGATACCGGCAACGATTATGACACCCTGCTTGGCACTGACTTGGAAGCTGCAATGAGGGGGAAATCCACTTCCGCCTATGCACGCATCCCCTTTCAGGTATCCGACCCCGGAGCTATCGGCAACCTCAAGTTGAAATATTTATATGATGATGGCTGTATCGTCTATCTGAATGGACAAAAAGTCCTCGAGATCAATGCCCCACAAAATCCGTCATGGAACTCCGCGGCAACCAACGGACATGAAGCAGCCGACCTTCAAACTTTTGACGAACTGAATCTCACTCCCCAACTTGAAACCCTGATAATCGGAACAAACGTATTGGCAGTCCACTTACTCAACGACAAGAACACTAGTTCAGACCTCATTTTCGAAGGACGGCTCACCACCTCCTCGGCAGGAACCCCTGTCGCACCTAATCCCGCTGAAGCCGAGGTCACGGGTTCAGGGATTGCAGGGAGGACAACCAGCAACCCAGCCGGACAAATCATCCGTACAAATGGTGAACAACCACGTGTCACGCTGGTACTTGACGAAATGGATCAGGGCAAATCGGTCACAGCGTGGACCCGGCAGGTTCCCCTTGAGGAATTTACTGGTGACACGTTTTCCATGCCTGTCGACAACCTCCAGCCTGGCACGACCTATTTCTATGCTTTTTACGCCACCAACAGCGGTGGCATATCATGGACCGAAACCGCCAACACATTCACGACACGAGCCAACCAGCCCCCCTCTGCATTGATAGAAGAATACAAGGCGACCGAAGGAGTCATACTTAGTGTTGCCGTGGACCAAGGTTTACTTGCGAATGACACCGACCCGGAAAAAGATCCCCTGACTGCCAATGTCCTAACCAAGCCATCCGGGGGAACACTTGAACTCGCAGTCGATGGCTCCTTTACCTACACGCCCAACCAAGGGTTTTCCGGCACGGACTCCTTTACCTACATTACGGCGGACCCTTATGACAACGCCATATCCACGCACACATGGATTTCAAGGAGTGATGAATGGAAGTACCGCGACGAGAGTGCTGCGCCAGATCCAAAGTGGCAGACGCCCGGCTTTAACGATTCATCCTGGAAATCTGGCCCAGCTGAACTTGGATATGGTGACAATGATGAAAAGACCAACCTCGATTATGGTGATGATGCCAAAAACAAGACCCCATCCTACTACTTTAGAAAAACCTTCTCCCTGCCGGAAGGTGCCCAACCCCTTTCTGCCAACATCCTTTTCAAGCGGGACGACGCCGCTGCCCTTTATATTAATGGCGCAGAATTTCATCGTGACAACAACCTCGCCAAGGTTGCAGGACACAATGACTACGCCAACGGCAACGTTCAAAATGAAAACACCTATGTACAGGCCAATCTTGACCCGGCACTTCTGCTCGCAGGCAACAACCTATTGGCAGCTGAAGTTCATCAGGGGAACGCCACCAGTTCAGACCTGAGTTTCGACCTGGAACTGACCGGCACACTTCGGGCAGAGACCATCGTTACCATAATCGTGGAACCCGGAGACCCCGGAAACGCCGATACAGACGCGGACGGATTGCCCGACACTTGGGAGCAGACCCACTTCGGGGCCAAGAATGCAGAACCTGATGATGATCCCGATGTTGACGGACTCGTCAACCTCGTCGAGTACGCTCTCGGCACCGACCCGGCAAATCTGGCTCGAACAGCAGGAACAAATGCGGAGGAACCTTCTATCTCAATAGTCGAGGACGTGAACCAATCCTATATTGAAATCACCTTCCGGAGGCGTAAGGGAACACAAACAGCCGGAGATCTCCCATCTGGTTATACTGTGGATGGAATCACCTACACCCTGCAGGTCTCTGCCGACCTTAAGTCCTGGCAGACTGGACCCACCCTGATTGAAGACTCCGGGATTCCAATCGACAACGGCGATGGAACCGAAACTGTAAAAGCCCGACTGAAGAAACCCATATCAACATCACAATTTCAATTCCTTCAATTACAAATCTCCGTCAATAAATGATCTTTATCAAGCGGGACTACTCCGTCTTCAAACTTTACCTTCCGTGAAGAATAATCCAAATCAAAATCAAATATCAGCCTCATAGACATTGCAGTTATCTCCATGTGGAGAGTTGATAGCAATGTGCGACCGATCCATTGGTTCAACATTTCCGGCGAAATCTTTTCCTCCCCTTTAATTGCACTAAAGACTAATTCTACAGATTTAGCACAAGCCTCTGGCAGCATAACTTTGGGATTTGCCTCGTAGGCGTAGGCTCGAAGTGTAACATCCGACAATCCCATAGGACAATCTGGGGCAAGATAAATACCTTCATCCCCCACTAGACGCAAGCCAATGCGAAGGTTGTGGCTATCAAATGGGCTGCGCCCGAACAAGGCTTTATCATTATCATGAACAATGTCAATTAATGTACATACCTGTTCTCGGCTAAATGAAATTATCATTAATCTATTCATTAATGCTCATAGCTTAATTACAATAAAAAAATAAATAAAAAATAATTAATGATACTTGGCTGCTCGGTGTAATAAATATCCTAATAACCCATGTAATGACTTATGTTTTTGATTTCTGACAAGTTTCTGACAAATATTTTACCACCCCCTGACCCAAGTTCCTGTAAAATCGGGTTAAATCGCAAACTTAACCAACCATAACGCCAACCCGAAAAAAGGAACCAACCAGATGAAACTCATCCACGCCCTATTACTCAAAATGGCAGTGATCGCCGGATTCGCGGCATCCATCTCTGCTAATCAGGTCAAGCTCAACGTCGCCATGGCCAAGCCCTTTCTTGAGGCCGGCCATAAACAAACGGCATTCTTCAAGATTGGACTAACCGGGTTCAAGATGCAAAAGAAGGAAGACCGGACCCCCGTCAATGTTGCCATCGTACTGGATAAGTCCGGTTCCATGAGCGGGAAAAAAATCGAACACGCAAAGGAAGCCGCCATCCAGGCAATCGACCGGCTCGGAACGGAGGATATCGTCTCTGTCATTGCCTACGACCACACCGTAACAATCCTCGTCCCCGCCACCAAGGTTTCAGACAAGGCAACCATAAAGCAAAGTATTCGACAAATCCAGGCCAATGGCAATACCGCACTCTTTGCCGGTGTAAGCAAGGGTGCCGCAGAAATCCGCAAGTTCCACGACAAGAATCGCGTCAACCGCGTCATCCTTCTCTCGGACGGCAAGGCAAACTCCGGCCCGAGCAGCCCAAAGGCCCTTGGTGACCTTGGGGCATCCCTGATCAAGGAAGGAATTTCTGTAACCACACTTGGTCTGGGCGAAGGCTATAATGAAGATCTCATGGACCAACTCGCACGCCGCAGCGATGGCAACCATACCTTCATCGAGAATCCCACCCAGCTTGCCAGGATTTTCAACGCAGAGTTTGGTGATATCCTTTCCGTTGTTGCCCAGGAAGTTGCAATCGACATCAGGTGCGCCAATGGGATTCGGCCCATCCGAGTTCTCAACCGCGAAGCTGAAATCTCCGGACAACGGATCATCACACACCTCAACCAGCTGTACAGTAAACAAGAAAAGTATCTGCTCGTTGAGGTGGAAGTTCCTTCTACACAGTCCGAACGCACTCGTGAGGTAGCCAATGTGGAAATCAGCTACGCCAACATGCTAACCCGCACCACAGATGAAATCGCCAGCACCCTTTCCGTCCGTTTCACCGAGTCAAAAGAACTTGTCCAGACCAATACAAATCAGGAAGTCATGGTTTCTTGTGTCCTTCAGAAGGCAACCGATGCCAACAGGCTGGCCACCAATCTTCGGGACAAAGGGAAACTCGCGGAAGCCAAGCAGGTTCTACTCGATAACGGGCGTTACCTTGAGCGCAATGCTACCCGCTGGAATTCAACCCAGCTTGGCGACTATGCCAGTGAACAGAAACTGGATGTCCTGAACCTCGACGACGACGTCAAATACAATCTGCGGCGCAAGCAAATGCGATCCAGTCAATTCAAGAATGAACTCCAGCAAAGCTACTGATTAAAATTTATTCATCCGCAAGGGCCGTCCCGTCAATAAAGGGACGGCCCTGTCCATTCCAAAGTTCAACTGAAGCCACCCGATTCACTATTTCTGATGCGTCCCCGACTTGCCATAATCTACCTCCTGCTAGTCCTGATGCCACTGGGACTTCTTGCCTGGCTCGGGACCAAGCTGGCACGAGAGGAGAAGGCACGCGTCCGGGACAGCCTCCAACAGGTTATGCAGCAACGGCTCGCCGATATCGACGGGACAATTGTCCGCCTCATGGAAGACCTTGAGAGTGAACTTCTACGCGCGACCGACTTCACACCTGCAGATGCGCCGCAGGTCCTCCAACAACAAGTGAGAATCATACAACCCACCTATAATACTCATCAACTGCGCACCTTGGCTGGCAAACACCGCTTCGTGCGCCAGTTCTTCGTTATTGCCGCCAACAACCGCTTCCTTCATCCTCCCACCGGTCGCCCGGAACAAACAGATCAGGAAAAACGCTTCTATGAACGGACCCTATCCGTATGGGAATCCGGGGAGCGTTTCTACGAGTCCACTGACGATGCCTGGAGCACCGGCCCCAACCACGGTTGGCATACCTGGTTCTGGGGAGAAGGTGTCAACCTGCTCTTTTGGAAACGCACCCCCGGCGGACAAACCCTCGGTGCGGAAATTGAAGTGGCCGCACTCCAGGCAGAACTTATTGCCAGATTGCCCGACCAAACCAGCCACTCAAGACATGCAAGGAACCAAGACACCCGAATCCGCCTTCTGGACGCATCTGCCCATACACTCTACCAATGGGGGAACCACGAGCCTGTTCAGTCTCAAACAGCCGAAGCGGAAATCGCCGTTGCCCCGCCCTTCAGCATGTGGACTCTTCAATACTTCGCCAGCCTCCCTGCGGGCAGTTCCAGCTTGCTACCCATAAATTTGACCGTCAGCCTCCTTGCACTTGGCTCGGCCCTGCTACTACTTGCATTGTATTTTTATAAGGAGAATACGCGTGAGCTCCGCACAGCCAATCAGCGGGTTACTTTTGTCAACCAGGTATCCCATGAACTTAAGACCCCGCTCACCAACATCCGTATGTACGCCGAGATGCTGGAGGATCAATTTCCTGAAGAGGAGCAGAAGCCCCGCAATTACCTGAAAGTCATTACAGACGAGTCTCGGCGACTGAGTCGCCTTATTGGCAATGTGCTGACCTTTGCCCAAAGTAAGCGTCAGGAACTCCGCATCCACAGAACTCCAAGCGTCCCGGATGAAACAATCAGCAGCACCCTTGAACACTTTTGCCCTGCGTTGGAGTCTCGAGGCTTTCAAATCCATCTCGACTTAAATGCGAGCCACAGCCAGTCCATCGACCCGGACCTTCTTGAGCAAATTCTAGGCAACCTCATCAGCAATGTTGAGAAATATGCTGCGACAGGAAAATACCTCGGTATCACCAGCAGCCAATCGGAAACCACTCTTAAAATCACGGTCCAGGATCACGGCCCAGGCATACCGCCCAATCAGTACGAAACGATCTTCCAGCCGTTCCAACGCATCAGCAACCAACTCTCCGACGGCGTCTCCGGCACAGGCATCGGTCTTTCAATCGCAAGAGACCTAGCCCGTCATCACGGCGGAGACCTAGTCCTGCAGGCCACAGAGACCGGAGCGGAATTCAAGTTAACCATTTGCAGTTAGCCCAAACCCAACGACCAAAGCCTGTACCAACATTCAGCATTTAATAAAATGAAGGTTCTTATCGCCGAAGATGATCCCAATACCCGCGAAGGTCTCCGCGACATCCTCGAGACCGAAGGCTACGAGGTCCTTACGGTTCCAGACGGCCAAAAGGCACTCGAAACCTATCGCGTTGAAAAACCACAAGTCCTCTGCCTAGACATCATGATGCCCCAGGTAAATGGCTACGATGTCTGCCGTGAAATTCGCCGTACTGATTCACGGACTCCCATCCTCTTCATCAGTGCCAAGTCTGAGGAAATCGACAAGGTCCTCGGGCTTGAGATCGGTGCAGATGACTTCATCGTCAAGCCATTCGGCGTTAAGGAAGTAGTTGCCCGCATTCGCGCTGTCACCCGCCGCACCCTTGCCGAAAGCCCGACATCCGACAAACCGAGGGACTACAGCTTTACGATGGATGAACTTCGTGTTGTACCCGCCGAACTTCGCGCATACCGGGATGGACAACCCATCGATCTCAGCCTCCGAGATATCTCAATCCTGGAACTCCTGTATAACAACCGCGGCCGGGTGGTTGACCGCGATACCTTCTTTGACGAATGCTGGGGGGTCGATTACTATCCCGCCAGTCGCACACTGGATCAACATGTATCCCAACTCCGCAAGCGCATCGAGAAAGACCTCGCCAAACCCGGGATAATCTGCACTGTTCACGGGGCCGGATATCGCTTCGACGAATAAATTCTTCAAGTTTTCCTTGATCGTCGCTGCCAACATAGGGACAATGTCGGAATCATGAATAAATATTCCTCCTTCGCCCTCTTAATTCTTATCCCGATCCTCTTGTTTTGTAGTGGTTGTGTCACGGAGATTGATGGCCCAAAACCCTCGTCTCAAACAGCTCAACTGGGGACACCGGAACCAAGCAAAGAAGCAGTCACCATCGATCTGCTAAAGGGCAAGAAATGGAAATACGAGGATAGCGGCAAGGACTTGGGAACGGCCTGGAAGGAAATCAATTTCGATGATGATCATTGGGATTCCGGCCCAACTCCATTGGGTTATTCGGATGACGACATTGCCACGGAAATCAATTTTGGCCTCGATGAAAAGCAAAAGCAAATCACGTCCTACTTTCGCACAGAGTTCCAGATTCCGAAAGACAAGGAGGTCACCGCAGTCCGAGCCAAACTCCGTTGTGATGACGGGGCCATTGTCTATCTGAACGGCAAGGAAGTAATCCGGAACAACCTGCCGGAGGAAGGAGTCAACTATAAGACCCACGCCGTGGAAATTATCAGTGGGGAACAGGAAAAGGCCTACACTGACTATGATATTGATGGGCAACCAGTACGATCGGGCAGGAACGTTTTAGCCGTGGAAATGCACCAGCGCGGCCCAACCAGCAGCGACCTGATTTTCGACCTCAAGATGGAGGCAGACCTAAAACCTGCACCCAAGAAGATCAAGAATGTGGGCAGTCGGTCCGGGGCCAGACTCTACAAGCGAGGCAAGATAAAGAAGCCTGCGGACTGGACTGCCTTCAAGACATTCCCGCGCAAGGCTTCCTCCGGTTAAACGTCTTCACTGGTCAGGGATGTCTCGCACAAGAAAAACCATCTCCTTTTTCTCCCTCCTGATTCTTGTACAAATCGGTTCACTTCAGCAAGCGATTGCAGAGGACAAGGAGAAGCCGAAGGAACTGCAGGGGTTCGAGATCGAGGCAATCTCCCTGATTGGAGAAGAAATCTCGGGCGTGGTCCTTGATCGGGAATCCATCGAGCAAGCAGGAATCGACCATGTGGATGACCTTTCGGGACGTGCACCTGGGCTCTTTATCGCGAGCGGAGGGAGTTCCACCTTCGGCGATGTTCAGACAATTCGAGGCATTGGCAACACCCCTTTCTTTAGCAGCCCGGGCATTCTATTTTATATAGATGGGATTCCCGCAGGTGACGCCTCGACCCTTCCGCTCTTCCTTGAGGGTATCGAGAGCATCAAAATCCTGCGGGGCCCCCAGGGTCATCTCTATGGTCGTAATGCACCAGGCGGAGTTGTTGAAATAAAGACACAAAGACCGGCAAAGGCAACAGAGCATCTCGTCATTGCATCCCACGGGGAACTGAATAGCAACAAGGTGCAATTACTCTCTTCAGGGCCACTCAAGGGCTCATGGGCATACAGTCTCGCTGCCACTCGCTCTTCCCGGGACGGTTACATTCAGGATCTCAATTTCGGGCATGCAAAGAATAATTTTGATTACCTGGGAGGACGCTTCAGTATTCAAGGAAGATGGAACGGGTTAGATATCCTGGCAGGAACCAGTCTGGAGGAAACCGAGGAGGGAAGCCCGGGCTTAGTGCCATGGGGAAGCAACCCCTTAATATCCGACACCAACGAGGTGGAAAGCGCCAGATACCGCAGAAACAGCCAATGGGTTGTCACATCCAAGTCGTTTGAATGGGGTAAATTAACCTCAACATCGTCCCGCTCGGAATGGCAACTGGGACCTCATCAACTGGACCTCGACATGACCCCCAGCCTGCTCCCGGCAGAGAGGGCCTTTGCACTGCTCGACCAAAAACAGGAAGTCCTGACAAAAGGGCTCGAGATTCAATCTCACCAGAACAAAGAAAACGCCTACGACTGGAAGGCGGGGCTTTTTTATCTGGATAGCGAGACCAGCGGCCTCTCCAGTCGAACATTTCCTATGCTCTTTGCGGACATCCTACTGGGGGTGGACGAGCAGGCAACTGACTTCACTCTCCAAGAGGAAAGTCTCGCATTCTACACTTCCGGTATCTGGCACAAAAATGAATCCATCGACATCACCTTCGGATTGCGTCTTGACCGCACACAAAAGAAAATAGACCGAACCAAGTACAGCACGTTTGCCCTCAGCGACCCAGGGGTGGATATGGGGATGACTCTGCCTCCGCCTGTGCAAATGAAAGAAACCTGGACAAAGGCACTCCCCCATCTCGGCGCAACCTGGCATGCCAGCGATCAAGTTGACATCTTTACCCGGGGCACCCTCGGATACAAGCCCGGCGGATACTCTGCCTACGGGGATGACCTCTTTAATCCCGTACGATTCGATGAGGAAATTAACCGGACCTTGGAGGCAGGCATTTCACTGCGTTCCCACAATGGAGCTGCCGCAGCGACATTTACCGTCTTCCGTAGTAAAATCCAGGACTACCAATTCGAAAAATCCGCTGGAGGAACAGACTACGTAATGGTCAATGCCGAGCAGGCACAGTCAAAGGGTATGGAACTGGAACTCATGTCCTTTCTCTCCAAAAACCTGATGCTCACAGGGTCCTACGGATACACCGACGCCAACTTCGATATCCACTCCGGGTATCAGGTGGATGACACGGGATTCAACCGTATTCCCACAGACTTCTCAGGAAATCGCCTGCCCTATTCGCCACGCCACACCCTCAACCTAGCCGCACAGTATTTCGAGGAGAACGGCACCTTTGCCAGACTCGAGTGGCGTAGCATCGGAGAGACCTTCTTCAACGAGGCAAATACATTGCGACAACCCACCTACGGTCTCCTCAATGCAAGAACCGGACGGACCATGGGGAACTACCGAATTCAATTCTTCGCACAAAACCTGCTCGACAAGGATTATAACTCCCTGATTATTCCACTCGGGGGACCTGTTGTCGGAGTGGCAACTGGAACACCCCGAATTATCGGAGTACAAATTGAGCGAAGTTTTTGATCCAAGGCTATATAATGTAGTTGAATAATTGAACCGCGATGCTAGAACTCAAAGTTCTCAAATTTCAAAATAACATCAACCAAACAGAAAAATGAAAAAAATCCTCATTACATTGATCTCCACAATTGGAATAGCCGGTCTCCTCTTGGCAGGCGCTGCCAACAAGAACTGCCCGATGTCTGGCAAAGCTATAAACGCTGAAAAGACAGCCAATATTGGCGTATGCTGTAATAATTGTAAAGGAAAGGCAACCAAAGCACTTGAAGCAGGTGGCAAAAAAACCAAGGCATTCCTCAAGAAAGTAACTGCAGACAACAAGGATGGTGATACCGTCAATAAAAATTGTCCTTTCTCAGGAAAACCAACAAAGGCAACAGTAACCGTTGGTTTCTGCTGCAGCAACTGCCTCGGTAAGTTTACCGGCAAAAAGTAAAGATTTTTCTATTGAAGAAAAAAGAAACGGGACGGATCATTGATCCGTCCCGTTTCTTTTAATAAAGTGAAGGTAAGCTAATAGTTATCCGGGGTTCTCTAAAAAAATCTGGCCAAATTAAAAATAATATTATTCGTACACTCAAAATTGTTAACAATTCAACCTTGATTGTCTTAAGCCAAATTGTTAATCATTAATAATTAGATCAGCGAAACCATTAACATATCAAATAAAAAAGCTAGACTCATGGCTATTAAAAAAGGGAAACGTAAGACGGATATTTCTTACAAAATAATTACCATACGCGTGACAGAAGAACTCTTGGGAAGGATACAAGGTGTTGCAAATCAATCTGGACTAAGTGCCAATCACCTAATCAATGGTTTGATTGACTCGGGTTTGGATATTGCAACCACCAAAAGAGACACCATGAAACTTCCTAAGTTTCTAAAAATGCTCCGCGTTATGACAGAAACCGAGGAGGTAAAAGAGTCGATTAAGGCATAAGAATAATTTTACGAATTTCCATTTCAGAAAAAAAGGGCGAGGTTTAAACCTCGCCTTTTTTTGATGCCTAGCAAAAAAGAGCAGTAGATCATACTACAAATTGACACACCTCATACCCGTAAAGTATAATTACAGATCCTTGCATATTGTATGCCCACTTAATCGTGACGCAAATACACGCATTAAAGAGATCACTTAGTCTTGTTAATACAAATCTAAACGTGCTAAAATTGTAAGAATTGAAGATCATTTGTCAGGAAAAAAGATGACTGAGAGTATTCTGGTATTAGCTATTACATTTTCCTGTCTAAATTCAGTGCGACAGTTAAATAATAGATTAACATCAAGCAATAGCTTCCACGCATAGATTGATAAATGAGGGTTTCGATAAAAGCAGAAGGGTCACAAACTTGGGAAGACTTGGATTTCCTTACAGAAAGCAAGGAGATTGAGTTTATCCGCGTAGATGACTTCCTGATTGCACCTAAGGCTGTGCAGATACTAAATCGGGGCTTAAATACCGACCATCCAGAACCGGTGGATTCGATTGCCCCGATACCGACTAAAATGGTCATATACGGGATTGTGGATCTTGTTAAACAGCGTATATTAAATCTTCATGGTCCCGTTCAGGAAATTGTTGGCTACCCACCCGAAATACTCTGTGCACTACCTTTTCTTGATTACATCCATCCCAAAGATAGAGATGCAACAATAATTACCCTATCCATGATATTACAGGGCAGGCATATCAACGAATTCATCCTGAGAATTGTCCGTCCTGACGGAAAGGAAATGCCGTTAAAGATGACTGGTACTCCAGCAGACCGAGGCATTCTCGCGTTTTACTGTTCGCCGATTGAATTACCGGCCCAATCTTCAAAGAAACTGATTCACGGATACTATCCAGGGGAATTACTCGGTAGGAAAAGTACGGAATTTATACCTGAAGAAGACAGGGATATCTTCAACGAGGAACTGCGTGGAATCCTAGCAGGCCAAGGCACCCCGGGGGCCAACTGGGGCGACCCGATTACTTTCCGCCGAGTCAGTGCCAATAATCAAAAGGTCGAAGTGGAAGCAATCCTTCTAGGCGTGGATTTCCCCAAGGGCAGA
>Ga0209661_1001205_pt1 | contig 13099 bp, 10 predicted proteins | sample SaaInlV_120m_DNA_2_FD_184660 | JGI IMG/M metagenome (GOLD analysis project Ga0209661, IMG submission 184660) | Marine microbial communities from expanding oxygen minimum zones in the Saanich Inlet - SI072_LV_120m_DNA (SPAdes) (version 2) | ecosystem: Environmental > Aquatic > Marine > Intertidal... | reverse complement strand
GGATAAGTAAAGCGTGCCGAATGGAGGATTTGTTCCTTTTGTGAAAAATATTGCCAGAAGTACTAGAAAAAATATGCGAGGAATGATTTTCTCTTGCCGAACTTGTCTAGAAAAGAAACAAATCCAAACAACTAGAGTTACCGGGATTAATTTTACGATATAGCCAGGAAATGAATTGTATAGGTTTCCGATAAAATCAAGTCCGTAGTCATAGGTTAAAATTGTTAGAGTTAGGCATTTGAATATAGGAGCGCCAGCACCATCTACGGTTTGAGTTAGCCAGGCTTGAGCGAAATCTCTAGAGTAATAGCTTAAAGCGTCGATAGCTCCGTAAAAAAGATTGAGCAACCACCAGGAATTAAAAAGAATAAATGCCGATAAAACTATCAGGTACTTTTTTAGAAACTCCGAGTAAATCATTTTTTTATTAAAGTGAAAGGAGATAATGTAAAGTGAGATCAAGGAGGAAAGATTCCCAATAACGCCGAGAGGTTGGTTTGTGTAAGCAACAGAGAATATCGCTGTGGTAGCACCAGAAAATAAAAAAAGTTTAAGATTGTCATTATAAAATCGTAGGGTGATCCAGAAAAGGAAGGGCATCAGCGCAACAACCGATGCATTCCATTGGTTGAGATTAACAAGGTAGTTTAAGATCGATGGGTTGATAAGGTAAAATAATGCGACTAAAAAAGCGGATAAAGGTCTAAGGTTGATTTCCCGAGCGGCTAGATACATCCCGAGAAAAGGTAAGTAATATAAGCAAAATACCAAAATAAAGTTGGTGATAAATGGATTTTTGGAGATGTTTTCGAGTAATGCGAGCAGTAGAATATTAACCCCGGTTCCCGATGGAGCAAGGTTCATCATTCCTTGGCCATAGACAGAAAACCATTGATATGAGGTTGAATTTAGGTGCTCTGTGAAGTTTAGGACATTATTTCCTTCACCCCCAAGAATTAAAGAACCATCAAAATAATATTTGGAGAGAGCTAAAGTGAGCACCGGAATCATTCCCAGTGGGTATAAAAAGCGGTTATGTTTAATTCGCTTTATAATGGGGTAGAATTTTTTTGTCATTTCCATCAATAGTAACGTAGATTTTTAATTATTTAAGATCAAAAATTTAAGTGGATTATGATAGTAATATGCAACTTTTATGTGAGTTTACAGAGGGGAATCTTTGTTCGAATAATGACCAACGTTCCTGTTAGATTTCAATAGCCAACGTGTTTTGTCGTTACGCATTGTGCGGCACTTGTTGTGGTGGTTAATAGGTCAAAAATTTAATCGTCGAAAAGGTGTGCAAACACGTTTTACTTATTGTTTAGTTAAGCGGCTGCTGTATTAATTGCTCTTGTAATAGTCTGTCAAACTCACGATTTTCATCTACTAAGATATAAGCTTCTTTTTTTTTTGCCACAATAGAAATCACCCTGTTATAAACTGGAAAAATTTTTTCAAAGATTTTATTTAGGTTCCCATAGGACTCTGTTTTTGTGACTTCAAAATCATGAACTCTATACAAACGTTGAAGCCCATAGTAGGAACAAACATTTTTATGTAGTATATGGAAAGGAGGGGGGCGGTCAAAGGTGTCCATGTTTTTTTTCATAAAATGTGGGGAAAGAAAAGACGAAGTATAAAATTCATGACTAGTAGATTGAACTAAGGGCTCTTGACCGCACATCAGACTTAAAATATTGTCAAATGAAGCAATGTTTTCGGTTGATGTAATACAGACCCCATCGTCTTTTAATGCACGATTTGATTCTTTTATGAATGTATCTTTGTTACAAATATGTTCGATTACTTGGTTAGACATTACTATGTCAAAAGTTTTATCCTTAAAAGGGAAAATTGTATTTTCTAAATTCATTTTTTGGTATGAGATTTTTTCTGGAACACTTTTTTCATCCTCAATGTCTATACCATAGTACTCCAATGTTTTTTCACAACCACTAAACCCAGAATACACACTTGTTTTTTTATATCCATTGAGAATTTTATCGAAAGTCCAACCAATACCACACCCTAAGTCTAAAATAACAAGTTTGTTTTTTGGGAATGCATCAATTTGATCGACAATAAACTTAGTGCCGTCTGCATGAGCTCGCTCCATTTGATTAATAAGATATTGATTAAAACTCATAGTTTAAAATTGTTTAAGTTTGAGTTGTTTGGTTTTCAAATTTCTTCTCTAATTTTGTAGATGAAAGCTTCATCGAAAATGAGGATTTCTTCGTTTGTGTGGTTTTTTTTAAGGAAAACGAGCATCTTACGTTACTACGGTGTTCAATGTTTACAGTTTTGTGTGGTTTTTTGTATAACTGTAAAAAAATACTGCTTTAAAATCAATGGTTGATTTTTAGGTGGAATTTTTCATTCTCCTTCGATGTGAAAGCAAAAAAAAGATGTCCACCGGCACATCAACTGAGATTAGCTCAGTAAGGGGAGTTGCAATTATTGCAAAGGTTCATCTTTTTTCTAATCTGTTATAGTGAGTTCAACCTCATATAAGAGGAAATGAGGACTTACTTTTAGCTATTTCTTTGGGGTGATTTGTAAAGCCTGGCTTTAGAGAAGGCATCTTTTTCATTAAACTTATCCCATAACATGTTTATGTGTGCTCGCTTGACAGTTAAAAACTTTCTAATTGGATCAGCGAGTGCACCACCAACTTTTAGAGTATATTTTAGATCCTCGAAAGAGTTAACTTTTCTTAGAAAATGAACTGGATTAAGAGCCCATTTTTTCAATCGAGCTTTAAAAAAAGTTTTGTATGCTTCCGTTAACATTTCTTGTAGTTCTTCGGGAGAGCAATATTTTGTCTGTGCACCCCTTTGTGAGAGTACCTCACCAATTTCTGAAAAATCCTCAGCTTGTTTGTATGAGGTAGGATCCATGATTGAATCCAAGTCCAGAAGCCCTTCTTTTTTAAAAACTGAATACACATCGGAAGTCGGGTGAGGTAGCAGTAGATAAAACACAGCCATATCAGTTCCGCAGTCAACCGCATAACGAATCGAGTCCCTCATTTGTTCTTTTGTTTCATAAGGAAATCCAAGAATGAAAGTACAAATAGTCCATAGTCCAATTTTATTTGCATGTGCAAGCATTTTAGTGGCTTGCTCAAGAGGAACTTTTTTCTTAATAAATTTTCGAGTTTCCTTGTTTCCTGATTCTATTCCAAAGGTAAGTCGATAACACCCTGAAGCCTTCATTTTATCAAGTAGGTTTTCATTGAGTAACCAGTGGGCGACTCCATTTGGAGTAGTCCATCTGATATCTACTTTACGGCGAATGATTTCATCGCAAATGGCGGCAAGTCTTGGAATATCTCGCCCTAGATCATCATCTAAAAAACTAACTTCACGCATGTTATATTTTTCTTGCAAGAATTCAATTTCATCTACTACTTTAGATGGGTTTCGCCCAGACCAATCTCTACCCCATACCGCACGAACGGTGCAGAAAACACATTTCTGAGGGCACCCGCGACTAGTTACCATAGCGCCAGCAGGCTTACGCATGATAAATTCATGTCTCATACTTTCGTTAATATATTGTTCCATGGGAAGGAGGTGGCGGGCAGGCAAAGGAAGCGAGTCGATGTCAGTAATGCGATCCCGAGGTGGGTTTTGGATAATGCGCTCTCCATTTCTGTAAACCAATCCAGGGACTTCAGAAAAAGGTTTTTTGTTTTGTATTTTTTTTAAAAGTTCTGAAAAAGTAATTTCCCCTTCACCTCTAACAACCATATCTACGTTTATATCTTTCATGACAAGTTCTGGAAATTCTGAAGGGTGTGACCCCCCGAAAACTATTGGAAGTTTAGGGTGCTGTTCTTTAATAATTTTAGCGATTCGGTGAGGATCTCCAGAATATGCAGTATACATATTACTGATACCTAAGACATCTGGGCTGAAATCATTCACTCGTCTTAAAATTTCTTCATCAGAGATACCAAACCTAGAGTAGGTTGGAGTATGAGTGGTATCTTCTCGAGCACCCCTACCGTCTAGGATGTTAACTTCGTGTCCTTCTCGTTCCAAATATGCCCCAAGATAAGCAAGTCCAAGAGGTTGAACAACCGGAGGAACAGATGGGTCGTCGCCGTAAACTGTCGTAGGAGGGAAAACCAACATAATTTTCATTTTGAGTATACGTTTCAAAATTAGTATTTCAGTTTCATTTAACGTTTTTATGGCTAGTGTTTTACCGTTAAGCGAGTTAGAATTTTTGATTTATAAATTCTCGGACTAGTACATTTGTTTGTGCGGTGTAATTTAGTTTTCTTTGGGAATGCCAGAGACTCCGCATATATTTTGGATTAAAAAATATAGATACATTTGGGTAGATTTTATTATGTTTTTTCATTTCTCGTGACGCAAATGCCCCTAAGTCTACATTATGTTTAGCAAAACGAAATTTATCTGGTAGCTCCTCAGCTAACTTTGCCGGGTTTTCCATCAACAGGGGGTATTCTTCTCGAGTGAGTCCCTGGGTGTCAGAAAAAATCTCTGTTCCTGGATATGGAGTGAAAACATTAATCGATACAATATTAGGTTTTATTTCTTCAAGTAAATCTATAGTATCTTTAAGGTCTTGTTCTGTTTCCCCGGGCGTATTGATTAGCATGTTAGCAAAGGCACGAATACCCAATTGATGACAATTTTTAAAAGTTTCCTTTACTTCACGAACTTTTGTGCCTTTTTTTAAAAGATGCATTTGTTCATCCGATGCTTTTTCGACTCCAAAATCAAGTTGGATGCAACCAGCAGCTTTCATGTGTTTAAGAGACTTATAGTCAACAGTGTTGACTTTTGAAGAGCAACCCCAAACCAAGTTCATTTTATTTTTTATCATTAGTTCGCAAAACCCAGATACCATTTCTTCATCCAAGGTGAACAAATCATCTATGAAGTAAAATGAGTCGATTTTGTATTTTTCTTTTAAGAATGCAACTTCTTCAAACAGGTGTTTTGGTGTTCTTAAACGAACGCCCGCATTTTTTTTAATCCCACTAGCAAAATTAAAGTCCCTGAGTTCTGGAGCTACACAGAAAGTGCATGCTGAGGGACATCCACGAGACGCTGATAGATACATACTTCGTGTAAAGACACCTCGAATAGCATAAGGCGAAGCATTGGTGTAATAGTCCATATTGATGCCTTCATAGTCAGGGCATGAAATCGAATCTAATTCATAATCAAGGAGTTGTCTGTCCGTAATCACCTTTTTACATGTTAAATCATCATAGAACCCGACGCCTTTTAGCTCGCGTATATTTTTTCCTGAGCGAATTGCCACTACTAATTCATATAAAGTAATTTCACCCTCTCCAAATACCACGAAGTCAATATCTGAATTTGGGCCCAATAGATCATCAGGATAAAGTGTCGGATGAATACCGCCGGCCACAATTTTTGCCTTTGGTTTAACAACTTTAATTCTTTTAGCTAGGCGTTCAACTTCGTCCACTTCAGGTGTGTAGCATGTTATTCCAATTACGTCTGTGTCTATTGCTGCTATTTTTTTTATAGACTGATCTTCGACTGTTTTGAAGAAATTCTTTTTATTAAAAAAGAAAGATTCGTTTCTAACAATTTCATTTTTCATGATTGAGTCAACGATCTGTGTTTTGACTCCCTTTTGCTTCAGAAAGCCCGAAATATACATCAACGCTAGTGGGGGTCTATAATGATTCATCATTCGGGATGGAGGTGAAACCAAAACCACTGTTTTGTTCGCGTTAAGGGTCTGAGAGTTCATTGTAATTATATGTATTCCAGCCATTTAGATTTTCTGTTTAGATCAATCAGGCTGCATTATCAAATAGATTTAATAAAGAACTTAAGGCTAAGTTTAAGTTAAATAGATTCAATTTCGTGAAAAATGATACCGCGTGTTGCTATGATTTTGAACAATGCTGCATTAATCGAATACCATAAATGCTTACTGTGATTCTTAACGGAAAAGTTTCATTCTTTCCCCATACAAATACGACAAATTTCTAGATTAGCAACTCCATTCCTTAGTTCTCCTCTTAATAGAGAAAAGCTTTCCTTTTGCCAAATTTTTTCAATCTGGTCACTCCATATATTGCCAAAAGAATGTTTCCGATAGTAATCATTACAGCATAGGAGAACATTTCCCTTGTAATCTAATTGAAGTAATTCTAGTGGGTCAATACAGCTGTCTTTTTTATCAAGTAATTCAACTTCAATAGCACCACCTCGATTAGACAGAGGTTTATCATGAATGGAGTTTATGCTGACATACTCAGGGTATTTTTTTAGAACAGGTTGTAATTTAGCTAAAAGCGCTTCACCATTTGTATCGTGAATCGTAATTGTGAACTCCGTTACTCCAGCGTTTATTAAATCGTCAGCCATGCTGATAGAAAGAAAATCTCCATTGGAAACCACCCTATTAATACAAGATGGAAGGTGCTTTTTAACATGCCTAATAAACCTTGAGAGTCTTTTATCTAATAAAGGTTCGTTGTAGAAATGATAATTGATAATACCTGAAAAGCTAATGGTTTTTAATTGATCTACGATTTCATTAAAAGTTGATTCCTCCATAAAGTCTGTTGGAGTTCCTTTTAAATGGTTAGGGCAATAATAGCAGGTACGGTTGCATGAGGTTGAAATTTCTAGCGCGACACTACGGAAAAAATAAGGATCCCTGTATTTGATAAAATTTAAGACACGAATATAAGATTTATAAATTATCCACAATACAGAGATACTAATCCGAGATTTTTTTAATAAAAAAAAAGTCTTCTCTTTCCAGTTTTTCATCTACATTTTTGGAGCCATAATGTTAGGCAGTTTATAGGTTTTTTGGTTGAGATTGAGAGTCTAAGTAGTGGCTTTTCTCTAGGTATTTGTAGATATTATTATTGTCAAACTACAAACCATAGTCCATTACAAGTATTCAATTTTTTTGAAAACAATTTTTATTTTGGGTAATTGAATGGTTTGTTGCAAAGTTGGCTCAGTTCATTTTTTAGACTTAGAATTCTCAACCATTATTTTTGTGAAGATTTCCTTGGCGCGGTCATTCCATTCCCATTCATCATGTGCTAGTTGTAATGCTTCTAGGCTCATCGCCTTATATTGAGAAGGATTTAAGAGAAGGCTAAGAACATTCTTAGCAAACTCATCTGTATCGAAGCAACTGGTTTTAAGCATTCCCTTTGGGTAATAAGTTTTGAGTGCCTTAAGATCAAAAGAAACTCCAGGTAAACCCCAAGCCATAGCTTCTGCAGCGGCCATGCCTCCGCTGTCAAAAGTTGCTGGGTGAACCACCAAACGACTTTGTTTAAATATTTTAAATTTTTTTGACCCGTCCAGAAACCCTGCCAAGTATATATTTTTTGACAGTCCAAGATTTTTGATTAGGCTGTTTACTTCCTTATCCAATGGTCCAGTCCCAATCATTACCAAATGTGCTTTTGGAATTTTTAGGCAAACAGTTTTCCAGATTTTAATAAGTTCTAAAACACCCTTTTGATAGTGAAACCGTCCTACAAAACAAGCATCATAGATTCTTTTTTCTGGGGGGATGACATTTTTTGAATTTAGATAATATTTGGCTGAGAGTGTATCTACCCCCCCGCGAATTACAATAACCCTCTCTTTAGACCTTGTATTTGTTATGAATTGATCTACATCTGGCTGACTGGTAACGAACACAATGTCCGCAAACTTTCGGATAATATAATAGGTGGGTAGTTGACCTATCCAATAGAGTAATCCAGTTAGAAAATTTTTACCGCGATAGGGCGAATCTTTTTTCCAGGGTTTTGGTGCGAAAAGGTAAAACCCTGCAATCCAAATAATTTCCGGATTTCTCCTTTTGAGAATAAGCGCTGGAAGTGAGTCTGGCCAGAAATCGGAAGATGAAAATATTATGTCTCCTGAAACGGTTTTGACTGAGAATACTTTAATTATACTATTAATAGTCCGATAAATAATATCTACAAAATAGCCCCATCGAGTCATAAAATCAGAGGCCCAAATTTGTTGATTAATTTTTCCTAACTCATAGCGTTGACAAATAGCGGAACCTTCTTTGGATAAAAACAGGCTAATATTGAACTTTAGTTGCCATCTTTTCACAAGTTCAATAAAAATGCGGTCACCTCCACTCAAACCAGTTCCCTGCATCCAATTTGCAATGACAAATAATTTTTTCACCGTACGGTTAATCCATAATGAATTGTTGTTTTTCTGCCAATATTACCTTGTTTGTTAGATAGAATGATTGAAAAAAATGAAGTAGGTTTTAACTATCACTGGATAGAAGGAGTAAGCTTTCTCTGGATATGGCGTAGGAATAATAGTGTCAAACTGAGAAGTAAAACTATGATACTAATGATCCCGCCGATATAAAATAGCCGTTGTGGCCAAAATTCCATCACCAACTCAAAACTTAGAGTTCCATTCGAGTTTAGTCGGTAGAATATAGGTTTATTATTTTTTAATAAAGAAGGATGACGAAGAAAACTTGAATCGACCCACCACCCATTAGTTTGTGCGTTAATTCGCCAATGGAGAGCATTGGGCCATTCGAAAACATTTGAATTAAAGCCCTTTATTATTTTCCACTTATCTGAGTTGGTCCGTACGCAATTTTCTTTATTTTGATTTTTGATCTTACAACTCATATCAATATTTCCAGAAAACCAAGTTTCCCAAAATGCGCCTGTGGGAAGATTTTCATTTTGGATGGTATTGAAAAATTTTTTAGAAATAAAACCAGTTTTTGGAATTGTTTGGTCTGATTTGTTTCGCCCTATCTTTTTGATAAAATTATAAGGACTTGTTGAAGAGGGTGTTTCTAACTCGATATCTGTTACCCATCTTTTTTTTAAAAATTCTTTTAAAGATTGTAGACTCGCTTGAGTTTTTTCATTTCCTTTTAAAATCTGGTAAGAAGAAAGTGTTTTCTGAGTTTTGATAGAGTCAAACTTTTCTTCCTTAAAAGTCCATGGGACTAGATAGAGGCGCCAGTTCGGGTGAAAAGATTCACTAAAGTTTAGAGGAAAGTCTCCACGGGCGTTATGGATTCGAATACGATATTTAGCGGCATGAATCTTTCGTACTTCGATATCGGGAATAGAAATTTGTTTTTTTGTCGAGAGTAAATTAATGCGGGTTTGTTTTGACTGATCCCATAAGGTTCCTTCGGTAAGGCCATATTTAAATAATATTTCCTGTAAAATTTTATTCTTATCATGGTTTTGATTCATGAAATAGACACCAGTATCTACTGAAAAATCACGCAGAGTTGAAAGAGAGGCTAATGTCTGCATAAAAGATGGTGGTTCTTGAGCCCCAGTAAATGATGCAAAACCGTAGAGCTGTGTCCAAATAGAAATTATTAATGTCGGAAAAAAAAATCGATTAAACATAGTGTTTTGTAATAAAATCTACGTTTTGATTGGAGTAACTTATTAGTGCATAGTCACTACAACCATTTTTTTCGGCCTTAAGTTGTTCGTTGTCTATGTACAGCATTTTGATGATATTTTTTAAATTTTTGTGGATAGGTACTAGTTATAGAAATAGTTTTGTTTAATGCTTCTGAATTATCACCACTGAAAAAACAAGGTTTTTATTAGTCCAGTATTTTACAAATCAATCCTTAACTAATATGGATTGATTGCATCTTGGAAGTAGTTCTTTGTTTAAACGGTTTACTTAAAAGGGTAATAAAGTTTTGCGAAAGTCGCATAAAACGGTGGTTACTGATTCAGTGCTAAAAAGTGCTCCGCAAAAAACATAAATTTCCAAAATCAACTTGAGGTAGTTTGGCGGTTATTTTTTTTATTGACAATAACAACCATGTTTACGGACTGGTTAATCCATTTCATGAAAAAATCTAAAGGTAAAAACATAATAACTAAAAAAAACCATACATTGGGGTGCGGAGTAGCTATCCCAAATTTATCTCTTAAATAAACATATATACAGCTAATAAATGCACCAGAAGAAAGTTCTGATGACCTTTTAATAACTTCTAGGTTATATTTTTTAAGTAGTAGAACCAAGTTTTGATCACTGAAAACTTGCAAATGACGAGGAACTTCCAAGCCTATCCAATATTTTTTAAAAATCTTGAAGCTTAGACAGTTGCTGTTTGGAGTTGAAATATGGCATTCTCCATTTTCTTCAAGCAACTCACTTATTTTCATAATATACTTACCTGGGTCTATGACATGCTCTATGACCCCATGAACTCTTATATATTCGAATTTTGATTCAAACGATACCTCCAAAAAATCACCAATTATATTTTTATCTGATTTTTTCCCAATAATATCAATGCCCTTACAATTCCAGCTATACCTAGAAAGCTTTTCAATCCAATAGCCCGAGCCGGATCCAACATCTAATAGCATTCCACTCCCCTTAGGTTGTTTTAGGGGCATACATGCAATTGAATTTCTGAAGAACCAAGCGATACTCCTCAAAAACAAGCCGGAGCTAGATTTCTTGTTATAGTGAAGATCGAGTATGGTGTCTTGTAATTTATCCATGATTTTATGTGTAAAAGAGCCGGTCTCTTCTTTTGCTTCGTAATCTTGATGAGAATAATAATCTTCAGGATAAAAGCTTACGATTTCATTAAATGTTAGTTCTGGGAGTATTTTGAGAAAATAACAGCTACCACACCTATAAATATTAAAGTAGCTTTTATGTTGCCTGAGGAGGACATCGTGTAATGACAAGTGATATGAAAAACACCCCGAGCATATAGGGCATTTGGGGAGTTCATCCAGATTCAGTTTTTTTAGGTAGTTATGATTAGAAACGTTGGTCATTTTGAGAAAAAGATTTGCTCAGAAGTTTACACAAAAATTATACATTACTATCATAGAGCGGCTAATTTATTAACCGTAAGTGGTTAAAAATCTAAATTACTATTGCATGGGGTTAGAGAATTTTTTTAGAGGTAATGCTTAGTTATCAATTTGATGCTATCTTTAGAGAAAAACTTTAATGCGTGAGGACGGCAATTACCTTTCAAGATTTTTAGCTCGCTTTGATCCTTAGACAATTTTGAAATTGTTTCCTTAAGAATTTTTTGGGTGGGTTGGACGAGTACAGATATTTCTTTAGTCATAACTTCTAAAATACCCCCCTTGTTTGACCCCACAACAGGGATGCCGCAGGCCACAGCTTCAAGAGTAACTCTACCCAAAGCCTCCTCATAGAGTGAAGGAATGCAGAGCAAATCGGCACTATTGTAATATATCGGCAGATCCGTATTTTGAACTTTCCCGAGGAAATGTATATTTGAGAATTGTTTTGAAGTACTTTTTAAAAAGTCCTCCAGTGGGCCTGTTCCAACGAATAAGAATTGAAGATGTTTCAGCTCTTTTGCTACCTCTACCAGAAGTTTTATACCTTTAATCGTAATTAATCGTCCAACAAAAAGAACTGTAAAACGGTCTTCAATGTTTAGGTTTTTCCTAGCTTCCTTCAAGTCCATAGGCTTAAAGTGTTCAGTATCTACCCAATAACGGTATTCATTTAAGAGGTTTTTTTTGATTCCATATTGAGCGAACTGGTTAATTACAGCTTTTGACATGCCTAGAACAACTGCTGCATTGTTCAGAATTAGGCGTGTCGCAAAACCACTAAATCCATTCTTATTTATATTTGCATAAACAGCATGTAAACTTATTATAAAGCGCTTCCGAAAAATGAACTTCAAAGCGATACCAATTATTCCAGCGTTAAGCCCTTGAGCGTGAATAATATCAATTTTAGGTGCGTTAGTTATCATGAAATAAAATGATCGAATAAAAAGGTATGGAGTCAGGTATAAAAAATCCAAAACGGGGTAATTTTCCAATTTGTGAAACAAGTATTTCCCAAACCACCTATAGCGATTGATTTTTATATTATTTCCTATGAGTTCATTTTTTTTCCATGGAGTATTTTCTGTTGTGATGGGCGAGTAAGTTTGTACAAAAACGCTGTATCCCTTTTCATCAAGGATTGACACCAAATTATCAAGGTGAGATTCAACCCCACCAATATTAGGGCTGAAAAAGGGTGTTAAGATTAACACACCCATTTTTTTTTTATTCATAAAAAGTTTCTTCGCAAAAAAATAATTCCTGTCAAAACCCTTAGCAAGCAGATCCCTGGGATCAGAAGAGGTTTTTGTAATAAATGCCTCCATTTACCTTTTTCTAAAAAAACACCGAAAAATCGATACCAAACTCCCGTTTGTTTTTGGATGTCGGGGTCGTTGATTCCCCATTTTGTAATATATTTATTCAAACTTTTGGAGTAGTACTTTTTTTTGACAAGGTAATTTTGTAGGCCAAATTCAGATTCGTTGTGGAAAATAGAATTCCATTTTCCTTTGGGATTAACACCTCTTTCGATAACAAAACGTTTGTGTTTCCATAAATTTTCTTTCAGATACTCTGAAGAAGAAGGTATTAACCCAATACGTCCAATTTGTTTTATTTTTTTGTCGATATCCCAGTCTTCAGGTCCACTTAAGGTTTCGTCAAATCCACCCACTTTGATAAAAGTGGATTTTTTGAAAAAACGAGCGCCGTCAATTACTGTACCATTATAAAAAGAACGTTCAAATCTTCGAACACGAGTAAAATACTTTGTTCCTAGAACGTATTCCGGGATATGAAGTGCTATCCAGTTCCCATTTTCAGACATAGAGACACAGGCTTCGGTAGCCTTAGGTCCTAGAATCATGTCGGCATCCAAGAACATGACGTATTTTCCGCTAGCAATTTTAGACATTCCATAGTTACGTTGTGTTGATCTCTCTGGGCCTTTATTGAATACTTTATTAGTAAACTTTAATGCGATTTCAAAGGTCTTATCAGTGGAATTATTGTCTACAACAATAACTTCTATATTTGGGTAGGTCTGTTCGATTATGGAGGCCAGACAGTTTTCTATATTATTTGCTTCATTTTTTGTGGTGATCACTATTGATACGAGCGGATGGGTCATTTGCGCCGGTGGCTTGGTCTAAGAACTATAGGAGTAGTGATTTGGCTGTTTTGGTGTTTGGTTAGATTAAAAATATGTTGTCTTAT
>Ga0209661_1001194_pt1 | contig 13163 bp, 6 predicted proteins | sample SaaInlV_120m_DNA_2_FD_184660 | JGI IMG/M metagenome (GOLD analysis project Ga0209661, IMG submission 184660) | Marine microbial communities from expanding oxygen minimum zones in the Saanich Inlet - SI072_LV_120m_DNA (SPAdes) (version 2) | ecosystem: Environmental > Aquatic > Marine > Intertidal... | reverse complement strand
GCTGATGAGCACCAACTCGGCGGCGTTGCCGTCGAACGACTTGGCCAAGTCCCCCGCCCATTCGGCGAACAGCCCGGTGTATTCCTCCTCGCCGCCGGCACCCGTGATGATCATCACGCGGCGCTCATTTACCTCGTTAAAAATCGCGGGCTCCGCGGCCGGCTTGGCCAGGGGCAACAGCAGCAGGCTCAGCAACAACAACCTCATGGCAGCCAGTGCCTCCTTCGCAGCCACCACTCTGTGACCAACAGCAACAGCGCGGCGGCGAATATCCACGGCAGATGCCACAGCGAGGTTGGGAACGACTCCATCACATCCGCTTTTTTCGTCGGCAACTCTTTCGCCCACTTGGTCAAGTCGCCAATGGCGAGTACTCGGCCGCCGGTGCGCTTGGCCAAGTTCCGCATCAGCGCGACGTTGGGCTGCAGCGAGTTGAACTCATCCGCTGCCGGGTTGCTGGCCCAGCCGGTCTCGACGTCGCCGATCACCTTGCCGTCCTCGTCACGCACCTTGGCCCGCGCCACATAGCCGCCCTCCTCGCGCGGGTTGTAAGTCGACCAGAACGCTCCGGTCTCGGTGCCGGCCGTCTCGACCGACAAGTCGATGGCCTTCGATTCATCGCCGGCCGGCAACACGCTCAACGCGACGTTGGCGAAGCCAAGCGGCTTGAACTCCTCGTCGCGCGCTCGGACGATCAGTTTCCGGCCCGCGCCGGAGTCGGCCTCGGTGGTGAGTTGCACGCGGTTGGGCACGTCGGCGACGAGCCAGCGGATCATCTGCCGCCATGCGCGGGGGAGGTCTTCGCGCTTGCCGTCACCGGCCATCTGCCAGCGCCACATGTCGCCGATGAGCAGCGCCGCCGACTTGCCGTGGCCGTAGCGCTGAACAACGAGCGCCGGCAGTTTGCCTCCGTTCTCATCGGTCATCGAGGCCATCACGCTGGCGCCGGGCTTGATCCGGTCAACCTGGTTGAGCACGCGAAACTTGGGCATATTCTCGAGACGATCCTCTTCATCCGCCTCGGTCTTGCGAAGGCGCAACCACTTGCTGATCTGCCCTTCGCGAGTGAGGTCAAACTCGAGATTGTCCACCGGCGAGACCGAGCCGCGGCGCTCCAAATAAACCGGGAGCAACTCGGCGATGGGGGTGTTTTCGTAGTTGCCCTGCGTGAACGATTCCTGGCCACCGAGCATCATGAACCCAGCGCCGCGCTCTGAGACGTAGCGTCGAATCAACTCAAGCTGATGAGGCATGAAAAACGCCGACTCGAGGTCATCGAGAATGATCGCGTGATAGCCGAACAACTCGGCAGCGCTCTTCGGGAAACCGTCCTTCAATTCGTCCTCGTCCCTGACGTTGAGCCGCTTGAGGATTGGCTTGTCGTAGCGTTCCCCCTCGTCGTCGTCACCGCGGAAACCTTTGAAAAGCGGATTGCTGCTTTCGCCCTCGCGGCCAAGAAAAACGAATTTCGGTTCGCGCTTGGCGATGCGAATCAAGCCCACGAGATCGACCTGCGGATCGTCTTCGAGTGCGCGCTTGAGAAACTTGTATTCCCAGTTGGGCCGGCCGGCGACGTAGAGGATTCTGTACGGCTCCCTACGCCGCTCGACCGCGACAATGCGGCGGTTATTGGCCATCGTGGCCTCCTCTTCGGTGGCCTCGTCTTCCGGCTGTTCCGCTTGGCCAACCTCAACCGTATAAAACGAAACGCCCAGCGCCTCCGGCTTGACCTCGAATTTGACGTACATCGGTTGGCCAAGCGGAACGGGCAGCGGTCGCTGCGTCTCGATTAGCACGCCGGCGGGATCGAGCAGTTTAACCTCGATTTGGTCGGCGGGAAAACCTGTCGCCGCAACAGTGCAGCGAATCGTCACCGGCGCATCCTCGAATGCCGACGACGGCGGCACCTGCACCGAGGTGATCGAGATGTCCTTGATGTCTGATTTATTGCCCATGACGACCGGATAAACTGGCGGCAGTGGGCCAAGGCCATCGGGGAGACTCTTAAAGTCGGTGTCGATGCCGTCGGTGAACAGTAATATGCCGGCGAGCGGCTGACCGCCGAAGTCCTCGCCAAGCTTGCGCGTCACGCCGATGAGCGAACTGGCGCGGCCCTTGAAATCGAGCGAGGCAAAATCGTCGGTCCAGTGCCGCCGCGTGTCGAACGTGTAGCGGCGAATCTGGAAATTCTCGTCAAGAGCCTCCTGCCAGTCGCCCGGCTCTGGCTTGAGCACCTTGGCCGATTCCTCCGCTCGCGAGATCGAACTGCCGGCGTCCCGGATGAACATGCTCTGGCTGTTATCCGCCAGGATGGCGATGATATTTGCCTTCGGCGTGGCCTTCTCCCGCACCCACTGCGGCTCGATCAGGCAAAAGCAGAGCAGCGCGATGCCAAGTGTCTTGAGCATGATGCCGGTGAGCTTCAGGTGCATCGGCAGGCGAGCGCGCCCGTAACCCCACAGCGACACGAGGGTCACGAACGCCACCACCCCCAGCGCCACCGGCAACCAGTCGCGACTCAGGAAAACTATGGAACCGTATTCAGACATAGACTAAACGCACTGCCCTCCTTTGATTCCTCTGCGTTTAATTCCTGGTGTCATCCTTTTCCTTGCGGCCGCCGAGGCGTTCGTAGTAGCGGCGGACGAGTTCAGAGTACTGCGCCGGCACGGGCTCGTGATCGACCGGGACGAGCTCACGCTTGGGCTGGCGCAATGAAAGCTCCTCCTCAAGCCGCTTATTGATCTCGGTCATCGGGCGGAGGATCTGCATGTCTACGAAGTCCCACTTGGGCGGCTTGCCATTTTCCTTGTTTTCGCGGCGGATGTCGCGGGCACTCTGGCGCACCTCGGAAACTTGGTTGCGCAGCTCGGGAATCTCGATCACTTCCTCGACCTCGCGAAGACGATCCTCCCAATCGAGGAAATCGAGACCGGTCAGCGGCCCGTCGAAATCAAGGTCGTCCAAGTTCCTGAACAGGTCCGAGCCGCCGCTGCTGCCACCGGTGTCGCGGTTGCCGTCCGGGCGCCGGTTGGGTTGGTCGTTCGGGCCGTCCGGCTGGGCATCACGGCCTTGGGCTGTTTGCGGGTTTTCCTTATCGCCGGGACGCTGGCCTTGTCCGGGTTGGCCTTGCTGCTCCTCACCTGCTTGGCCTCTGCCTTGGCGTTGTTGATTCTCTTCCTGCTCCTCGTTGGATTGACCCTGGCCTTGACCGGGTTGGCTTTGCTGCTCCTCACCTGCTTGGCCTCTGCCTTGGCGTTGTTGATTCTCTTCCTGCTCCTCGTTGGGTTGGCCCTGGCCTTGACCGGGTTGACCTTGCTGTTCCTCACTTGCTTGGCCTCTGCCTTGGCGTTGTTGATTCTCTTCCTGCTCCTCGTTGGGTTGGCCCTGGCCTTGACCGGGTTGGCTTTGGCCTTCGTTCTGGGCGAGTTCCATCTCACGCTCAACCTCCTCGCGCAATTCGTCGAGCCGGTCAGCGGCAAAACGCATCGCGTCCTCGTCGCTGCCGATGATCTTCTCGGCAGCATTCTCGACCGTGTCGCGCAACTCAGAAATGTTCTCGGTCAACCCCCGCTGAATGTCGCTGGTTTCATTGGGCAGATTGTTACGCATCAGCAACGACAACTGGTCGAGTGACTCCTCCATGTTATCCTGCCGAGCGCGACGGACACCATCTTCCAGCTCCTGCGATAGGAGCTTCTCTGAATCCTCGGCCTCTCGGGAAACCTGTTCCATTTGCTGCAGCAACTCATCTAGCTGCCCCTTTTGTGACTCAGCCATGTCGAGCGCCTCCTTGACGTCGCCCTCGTCGTTTAGGGAGCGGAATGTTTTCTGCCGATCCTCTTCGATGGCCTTGTTCAACTCGCTTTGCGTGTTGTCGAGTTCGCGCGCATCCTGACGCATCTCGCGCATAACATCGGCGAATTCGTTGGCGGTCTGTTCCTTATAATCCTCCTCGACCTCGTCGAGGTTTTGGCTGGCGCGCGAGCCGGAGTTGGCGGCTTGCGAAAGCTGTTGTTGCTCAAGGTTGCGGGCGGTCTCCTCCATTTGCTCGCGGGCCTCCTCGAGTTGCTGGCGCGACTCGGCAAGCTCATCGTCTTGGCTGCGATCCATCCGCTGTTGAACCTCGTCGAGATCGTCGATGAGGTTGCGCTGCTCGTCCTGAAGCCGCTTGAGTTCGCGCTCGATACGTTCGCGCTCGGCCTCGTCTCCAGCGTCGAGCAAGGCAATCTGCAATTCCTGCAGCCGCTGGTTCAGGTCCGACTGACGCCGCGCGAGTTCCTTGAGGCGGTTGAGGGTCTGCAACTGCTCGGCGCGCTCGCCCTGCTGTTGGGCCTGTTGTTTTTGCCGCTCGGCCTTGCTCTCCAACTCGTAATTGTTTTGCGTGTCCTGCATGTCGAGTTGGTCAAGCTGGCGCTGGGCGCGGTTGCTGTTGCCCCGACCCTGCTGTTGCTGGCGTTGTTGCTGGGCCTGCTGGCGGGAAACGCGAAACTCATTCTCGCGCAGTTTCTGCAAATGCTGTAGCGCAGTCTGCTCCTCCATGATCGCGGCGGAGAGCGCTTGGCCAAGCGCGTCGCCGCTGGAATCTTTCGCCTTGGCCAAGTTATCGGCAGCGGCCTGCATCGCCTCGTTGGCCTGATACGCTTGGCCGCCGGACTCGGAGTCCTGCAACAGCGCCGACGCCTGCTCGAGCATGCCGAGTAACTCGCCCTGAGAATCGGCCACGACCTGTATATCCTCGGCCAGTTTCTCGTCGGTGGCCTTGCGGCGCTTGATATTCCACGTGGCGCTGATGATGTCCTTCTGCGAATCGAGCAGGTTGGCGATGGACTGTTGCTGCTCACCCCCCTGTTCACCGCCTTCGCCCTGCTGTTGCTGCTGGCGCATGCCCTCGGTAGCGGATCGGTTTTGGCGGAAGATTTCCTCGAACGGCCGCACCGTGGTGAAGAATAAATCGCTGTATCCCCGGCGCAACTCGCCATCCCGGTCACGGTCATCGGCCCACAGGAAATAACTCACCACCTGCCCCACCTCGACGCCCAAATCCTCCATCCGAAGCACATGGGCAACAGCGAGCTTGTTGGTGGACAAGCCGTCGGCGGCGAGGGAAACATACTGCGGCTCCTCGCCGGCCAACTGGTAGCCGATACCGGCATCGGCCAGCCCAAAGTCGTCGCGCACCACGCCCTGCAGCCGCATCTCCTCGATGGCCGACACCTCGATGTCACCGGCGGGCGCCTCAAACTTCAGCGCCGGGGCAGCGTTCTCGAGCACGTTGAAAACATACAGAGACGGGAAGCGGTTCGTGCGCTCGTCGGCATCCTCAAGGTGCAACTCGTAACGGAACTCGCCCGACTCGCTGAAGTCGCGCAGTAGCTGGAACCGCGGGCTGCCATCAGCGAGCTGCTGCAGCGGAATGTCTTCGCCCTCGCCGTCGCGGGCCTTGAGCACCGCCGACGTGAGCGGCTTGTTGAATTGAAAATCGAACGTCAAGCCGGTGCCCTCGACAGCGGTGAGGCGGCGTGTGTTGTTAATGACCTTGTCGTCGCGGCCGGTGAACTCGGGGTAGTCGAGCCTGGCCTTCGACGACTCAAGCTCCGGGAACTCGAACACCGACAACCGGTACAGCTCCCCCTGTTGTCCGTCGTAAACCACCCTGTACACGGCGTTCGATTGCACGTTGGACAGACGGTAGCTGTAAGTCGGGTCGTCGAGGCTTTGCACCATCGTCATCCTCCGCGGGGCCTGCCCGGGTTCCTGCACAGTCAACTGCACCTCGGACCGAACGTCGGCGAACTTGGCCGAGACGATCAGGCTCGTGCCGCGCTCGATCTCGGTGTGGCCCGGGATAACCTCGACGCCGACCTTGGCCAAGCGCGCCTCTGCGCCGCCGCCAATTCCCGGCAATTGAAACGTCGACAGCGCAAACACGACCAATGCAACGGCGTGGTAAAGATGCGTCTGGGCCAGGCGGCCGTTGACCTCGAATTCCCAGCCCTGCTCGTGGGCCGCACTGAGTGCATCAGTCAGCACCCGCTGCTGCAGGTAGTCGAGTTTGTCAGGATCGTTTTTTGCAATCTGCTCCGAAGCAGTCTCAAGCAGCTTGTTAAGACCTGGATGGTGTTGCTCGATCATCCGAACGATCTCAGCCAGCGTCAGCCAGTCTACAAGCAGCACTTTCACGAAAACAAGAGTCGCCACAGCGGCGGCACTCGTCCCGATGACAGGCCAAGCAAGGCGTACATCGATGCCAGTCGCCTCAAGCGCGATGGTGCCGAGACAGGCCACGGCGCAGGCGGCCCAGCAAATGGTCAGGCCGGAGTAAAGCTTCTGCCGACGATGCTGCTGCCGATGGAGCATCAGGAATTCCTGAAGTGTTTTTGGCTCGTTCATGTCATTACAGGTTCTGCCGTCCGGCTGCCCTTCGCGGCCAGCACGGTTTCAAGAGTGACAAATAAAAGCACCGCCGCCAAGGCCCACTGCCAGTATTCGCGACGGTGCGTCTCCTTTTTTTTAGCAGCCTCGACGGCGAGCGGCGAGGCTGCCGGGGAGCTCATCGGCAGGCCGAATCTTTTAAATTGATCCATGACGATCGGCTCGGTGCGGCTCTCCGCCGCCGTGAGGTTCACCGCGAACGTCTCCGACCAGCCGCTGCCCTTCGCGGTGTACAGGCCGGGAGCGGCCGGCGTGAAAACGGTGTCCACCGGAATCGCCGCTGCCCCGTCGCCGGGCGGCATGACGGTAACGCCGCCGCCTTGGCCGTTGTTGAAACGTGTCACGTCGACCTCACGGCCAACCACAAACTGCCGCGACTGGGTTTTGCGCTTGAGCACCGGCTTGAGAATCGAGTAGAGCAACGGGATGAACTTGGTCGAGAGCGCCAGTTGGCTGTCGGCCGGTGTCCAGCCGGAGGCCATCATCAGCAACCGGCCGTCGCCGCGCCGCGCCGCGAGCCAAGCCGGTGCTCCGGAGTCAAACCGCGCGAGCACGTCGATGCCTTCGTCAGGAAGGTTTTGCAACTCGCGATGTTTCCAAAAGTGCAGATTCGTGAAGTCGCTGAATCGAGTGTCGCCGAACACCTTCAAAATTTCGTGGTCCAGCTTGAGATCCTCGAGCAGCGCGTAGTCGCTCGACGCGATGTCGCGAACGACAACGCCGTCCGCACCAAGCCACTGTCCGAGGTTCGCGGCTTGGCTCGACGACTGCACGACCATCAGCGCGGTGGCACCGCCCTCAATCGCCTGGCCAAGCGCTTGGGCCAGCGAATCGTTGACGGCATCTCCAATGACAAACAAGTCAGCCTCCGGCAGCGGGTCGGTCGATTTACCGCTGATCGCCTCGACCTGAAAATCAAGAGTACTCGACTGCTGAAATGCACTCGCCAGATAAAACAGCGAGCCCTCGGCGTCGTTCGGTTTGTCCTCGCCAATGTATACGATGCGCACGGTTTGCTGCCGGTTTTGCGCGAAATGAAACTGGTTGTCGAACTCCGCCGCGTCGCCCCGGATGGCCAGGCGCTCGACAGACTTCCCCACCCATTCGCCCGGCAACTCGACGATCCGACTGCGGCCCGGCGGGACGTGCACCTTTTGGCTGAGAGTCTCGCCGGCAGTCGTGTGCGCCAAAAACTCCAGCTCATCGCTGATGCCGTTGGCTGAGTTGCTGATGCGGAACGACGGCGCGGCCCCGGCGGTGGCCCACGGCATGCGGGAGGCGACCTGCTCGATACCGGCGTTGCCCTGGTCGTCCTCACCGAGCTGCTCGAGCGTCACCCTGATGCCGGTGGGCCATTCGTAACCCTGCACAGCGCCGAGGTGGCTACCCTTCTGCAAATCACTGATGACGATAATCTCACGCCTGGCCAAGGGCTGTTCGTCCGCTTCCGGCTCGGCCTCCTGTATCGCCTCACCGACGAAAACAAGCGCTTGGCCAAGGTTGCTCCCGCCGAAGCCCGGCTTGGCCAAGCGCTCGAGTTGGGTGTTCACCTCCGCCTCGGAAGCGTTGCCGAGCCACGACTTGACCTCGGCCAACGACGCCGTCGAGTCATCGTAGGCGATCAGCGTGAAGCGGTCGCCGGGGCCGAGTTGGCCAAGCGCGGTTTGCACTTTGGCCTTGGCCTGCTGCCACAGATCGCCGCGCTGCATGCTGGCGCTGCGGTCGAGCAGCACGGTGACCCATTGCCGGTCTCGCCGCGCCGCATCGGCGGGATCGTCCACCGTGACGAACGGCCGCGCAAAAACGAAGGCCAGCAACAACAGCGCGATACAGCGCAGCAGCAGCAGCAGCAGGTGCGTCGGCCGCCGCTTGCGATCCACCGGCGGCTTGGTCTTGTCGAGAAACATCAGGCTGCTGAACGCCTGTTTGTTTTTCGGCCGATCGTGCAGCAGATGCAGGATGATCGGGATGGCGAGGCCAAGCGCGCCCAACAAATAAAGCGGCGTCAGAAAACTCATGCGGCACTCCTCCCGTTTGAGCGGCGCTGCCGAACGACGGCGCGCGCGGGGCGTTCCTCGAGGAAGCGCTGCAACACCCGCTCGAGCGGCTCGGCGGTGGTCACGCGGAAGCCAGGGATGCCCTGCGCGCTGAATATCGCGTCGAGCGCGGCGTTGTGCGCGTTGTATTTTTGCTGATACGACTCCCGGGCCATTCCCGGGTCGAGGATGATGTTTTGGCCGCTCTCCATGTCCTCGAAAATCGCGGTGTCCTCGAAATTGAAATTGACCTCGCGCGGGTGCAGCACCTGCACAGCGCGGACATCGTGCCCGGCGGCGGCGAACAGACTCAGGCAGCGTTCCAACTCGTCGAGCGGCGAGAGGAAATCGGACACGAGCACGATCATGCCGCGCTTGCCGACGAGCGAGGCGAGTTTCTCCAGCGCCTGGCTGAGATCCGTGGCGTTGCCGGCCGGCTGGGTCTCGAGCCGGCCAAGGATCGTTTTCAACTGGTCCCGCCGGTAGCGAGGCGGGATGAACTCGCGCACGTCGCGGTCGAATGTCGCCAGGCCAACGGCGTCGCGTTGCTGCGTGAGGAACCACGCCAATGACGCGGCGAATGTGCGGGCGTAATCGCTTTTCTTGACACCGGCATCGTCACCGCCGAACTCCATCGACTTGGAAAAATCAACCAGGAACACGCAGCGCAGGTTGGTTTCGTCCTCGAATTTCTTGATGAACTCGCGGTCGGTCCGCGCCATCACTTTCCAGTCGAGGAAACGGACGTCATCGCCGGGTGAATATTCGCGATACTCGGTGAACTCGGTGGAAAAACCGGTGCGAGGGCTACGGTGCAACCCGCTCATGAACCCCTCGACCACGGCACGCGCGCGGAGCGAAAGGCTCCTGATTTGCATCAGAGCTTTCGGATCCAGAAAACGGTGCGTTGTGGTGTAACGACTCACGGCACGCGTACGGTCTCGAGGAGTTTCTCGACGACTTTGTCGGCGTCGACCCCTTCGGCCTCGGCCTTGAAATTGGGCAAGATGCGATGGCGCAATACCGGCACGGCGAGCGCCTTGACGTCGTCCGGCGTGACGTGGGAGCGGCCCTGCAACAGCGCGCGCGCCTTGCTGCCGAGGATCAGCGCCTGCCCGGCTCGAAGGCCCGCGCCCCAGTTGACCCACTCATTGACAAAGTCGGGTGTACCTTTCTGGCCGGGACGCGAACTCGCGGCCAGGCGCACGGCGTAACGCACGACCGAGTCGGCCACCGGCACCTTGCGCACGACGCCCTGGATGCGCACCACCTCCTCGGCGCTGAACACGGGGTTCAGCTGCACGTCGTCGCGCCGAGTGGTCTCGCTAACGACGCGCACCTCGTCCTCCTCCGGCAGGTAGTCGATGAACACGTTGAGCATGAAGCGGTCGAGTTGCGCCTCCGGCAGCGGGTAGGTGCCCTCCATCTCAATCGGGTTTTGCGTGGCGAGCACGAAAAACGGCTTGGGCAACTCACGGCTTGTGCCGCCGACGGTCACTTGTTTTTCCTGCATCGCCTCGAGCAGCGCGGCCTGCGTCTTGGGCGGCGTGCGGTTGATCTCGTCGGCCAGCAGGACGTTGGTGAACACCGGGCCTTTGACGAAGCGTAGCTCCCGCCCGTGCTCGCCGTCGGTGAGAATCTCGGTGCCGGTGATGTCCGCCGGCATTAGGTCGGGCGTGAACTGGATACGATGAAACTCGAGGTCAAAAATCCCGGCGATGGCGCGCACCATCATCGTCTTGGCCAGGCCGGGCACGCCGGTAATAAGGCAGTTGGCACCAGCGAAGAGCGTAACGAGAATCTCCTCGACCGCCGCCTTCTGCCCGATGATGACCCGGCCAAGTTCCTGTTCTATTTTCTCGCGGCTGGCGGCGATCTGCTCGACCGCCAGGCGATCCTGCTCGTGTGTGGTTTCTGTGGTTTCCATATTTAGTGAGTCATTGAATAAAAAATAATGTTGATGCCCATCGGGTACGCCTTTGGCTCGGAGAATTCCTTGAAATACCACTCGTTGCGGCTCTCCTCCTCCCAGCCGTCGCCGAGGTCGGTGTTGTGGCAGAAGATCGCCATCAACCGGCCGGCGTCGTCGTAAACCCCGCGGTAGTGCGGTGTCTCCGCGTCGGTTCGCTCCCAAGTGATGCCGTACCGCGCGCCTTGGATGGCGGTCCGAGGGTTGGGCACCTGCGGCTTTTCCTTGAGCGGAAACACGCCCTGGAACACCTCGTGCTCAAGCGGCAGCTCCACGATCTCCCGCGCCGGGAACACCCGCCGAAACTCGCGCTCGAAATTCCGCCACTCGGCCTCGCCCCAGAAATCATCGACCATCAGGAAGCCGCCGGTGAGCAGGTACTTTCGCAGCGCCTTGACCTCGCTGTCGTTGAAGGTCAGTTCGCCCGGCTCGATGAGATAAATGAACGGGTATTGAAACAGCTTGGCCTCGGTGAGGGTGAGCACCGTGCCGTCGGGATCGACCTTGAGTGCGGTGAGCTGCTGAAGTCGAAACGACAAGTTGAGGTCGCTCTCGGGATAATCAATCGACCACTTGCCGCGGCCGCGCCAGCCGCCGCCCCACGAGTCGTACTGGATACGGGCAAAGGTGAATGTGTCGTGCGGCATTTCCTTGTCGCGGTCCCAGTTTTCCACCCCGCCACGTTTGTCGCGCTCGCCGCGAGACCAGCCGTGCTGGCTCCACGCCAAGAGTGTTGCCAGCGTCAGTGCGGCGAGCACCAGACCAAGGCCAACCCAACGGGTGGGTTTCCGAAGGGACTTCATTGCGCCTTGGCCTCTCCGGCGGGTGGTCCTGGCTTGGCCAAGCGGGTGAGCAGTTTCTGTGCGGCACGGAACCTTGGCGCGTCCTCGAGCGCCTGCAGCACGTGGCGCTTGGCCTCGAGCGGCGACGGGCCGGCCAGCGCGGTGGCCAGCCGGAAATGCAGATCCACCGGGTCGGCCGGATCAAGCAGCAGCAGTCGCTTGAGCGGCCGGATGGTCGCCGCTGTGTTGCCGGTTTGCTGCGCGGTGAGAGCCATGAAACGGTGGCCAATGGGTGAGAGCGGGTTGGCCGAGAAGAATCGCTTGGCAAGTCGATCGACCGCTTCCCAGTTTTCGCGCTCGGCGTGAATCTCCATCAACCGCCCGTACAGTTTTGTCGCCGCATCCTCGATGGCAGCCCACTGCTCGAGCACGGCGAGCTCGTCCTCCGCCTGGCCAAGTTCGCGGTGCGCCCGGGCGAGCATGCCGTACGGCGAGCCGCTGCCGCGCTGTCGCGGGTGCAGCCTGATCGACCGCTCGAGCAGCGGGATCGCCTCGAGGAATTTCTCCTCCTCGACGAGGTTGGCGCAGGTGGTGTTGAGTGCCCAGATGTTGTTCGGGTTGGCCTCGAGCCAATCGACGATGGCGTTCTTGTCGATCGGATTGACCTCGAGCGGGCTTGGCTTGGCCAAGTCCGCCTCGGCGGCGAATGCCTTGGCCAAGTCGGTGGCGAACTCGGCAAAGTCGGCCTCGAGCTTGGCCAAGGGGACAGCGTGCTTCTCGATGGCGATGTTGATGAACACCCCCTGGCCAAGGTCGCGTAAAATATTGCTGATGCACGCCTCGCTAAAATTCTTCACAAGATACTCGACCACGAGCGACGACTGGTAGTAGGCAAACTGAATATGCTCCGGACTCTTGGGCACGATGAACGCCATGCTGAGCCGCTCGATCGGCGTCATCTCGCCGCCGAGGATGAAGTCGCGGTACTCGGGTGTCATTTGCTCGCCCCACGAACTGTGGCGCAATCGCTCCTCGTAAACGGAGATGCCCTCGCTGAACCAGCGCGGCATCTTGTTGAGCGTCTTTTGCAGCGTGATGACGTGGCAGTACTCGTGCCAGAGCAGCGACTGCCAATTCTGCTGAAAGCCGATAAGCGACTTGGGGCTGTTGGCCGTGATCAGCTTGCCGAAGCAGACGCCCATGTAGCCGTCGCCGCCCGGGATGCCAAACGTCCGCACGGCAAAGTCCTTTTTCTCAGGGAAAATCTCGACGATCACCGGGCCTTCAATTTGCGTGTCGTATTTTGCGGAGAACAACTCGCGGGCCTCGGTCAGCAGATCGATCGCCTCGTCGCCGTAAAGCGCTGACTCATCGCGGGTCATCCGCAGTAGGAAACCGTTGCGATCGATCGTCGTGTATTTTTTCAGCGAGTCATGCAGCGTGAGCAGGTTGTACGTGGTCACGTCGTAGCCGTCGGCGTTGTGCGCCTCCTCGGCCAACCGCCACCCTTCCTCCTCCTGGCCAAGCCGTAACAAATCCTGCGCGAGTTGCGTCTTGGCCGGCAAATAATCCTTGCTGAACTCCAGCGCCTGCCGCTGATGCGCCGCGCCCTCCGCGAAGAGGTATTTCGACGAGAGTTTTTTGCCGATCTCGTGATCCACCAGCGGATTGGTCTTCCAATATTTCAAGCCACTCGCTCGCGCCGACTTGGCTTTGTCCGGCTCGTTCCGAACGGTGTGGAGCGCGGCCTGCAACGCCCAGCTCGCGGCGTGGTTCGGGTTGATCTTAAAGATCGCCTTGAGGATGCCGTTCGCGGTGTCGTACTGCTCGGCGTCGGCCTGGTTGTGCGCCTGCAACAGCAGCGACGGGACGTGGTCGGGGTTGGTGAACATCGCCGTGTGCAGCGGTTCCTCCATCTGCGACGGATCGCTCTCTGCGTAG
>Ga0209661_1001140_pt1 | contig 13454 bp, 14 predicted proteins | sample SaaInlV_120m_DNA_2_FD_184660 | JGI IMG/M metagenome (GOLD analysis project Ga0209661, IMG submission 184660) | Marine microbial communities from expanding oxygen minimum zones in the Saanich Inlet - SI072_LV_120m_DNA (SPAdes) (version 2) | ecosystem: Environmental > Aquatic > Marine > Intertidal... | reverse complement strand
GAGCGTGGATGTTGGGGATGTCTTTTTAAGTGCCCCGCTTGTTGATTCAGAGGGCAATGTCTATATCCCCTCCTATTTTGGGCTTGCAGAGGATTCTGAGACAGGGGAGTCTCAGGATGTCAGTGGCATTACGGCATTCGACAGCAGTGGCACAGAGCTTTGGGATTATTCCCTAACCTATGGTTACATTGACTCCTCGCCAACAATGGATGCCAATGGAATTCTCTACATTGGTGCATCTGATGGTTCAGTTGTTGCATTAAATACCGGAGCTCAAAACTCTCTGGCATCCGGCGCTTGGCCAAAGCTTAGAAATGACCGATCTGGCACAGGGCGCTCCAGTGGATTGTTCTATCAAATTGAAACAATGGATCTGGGAAATGGATGGTATCATAATCCATGGATTGGACCTTTCTACCCTGTGGGTAATGGTTGGCTCTATCACCTTGACTTGGGCTGGGTTTCACTTTCTGGAGGGGATTCTTCTTCCTGGCTCTGGTTGCCGGTTGCAAATAATTGGTACTGGACGAGTCAATCCGCATATCCATTCCTGTATCGGCAGGCCTCGGTCTACTGGATTTATTACAGCGACTTGTATGATGCATTTTACCATCACGGAGAAAGTGCGGGTTGGTCTGTAAGTCCATGAAAAATTCTTGCGGATGGCTCTTTTCCGCATAATGTTGCATCTCACACTGTTCACCTATTTTCGTCTGCCCGCCACCATGTTTTTTTCCCGGTCTTCCAGTATAGCCCGCCTCTTGCTGTTTGTCCTCCTTGGATTAATGGTCTTTTCACGTCTGTTTGCTGCAGTCATCTATGTTCAGTTTGATGCGGATGAAGACGGGGAGGGTACTTCATGGGCGGATGCACTGTATTCAGTACAGGACGCATTATTATATGCGCAGACCGGGGATGAGATTTGGGTCTCTTCCGGGACCTATTACCCGGACTATGGTGATGCGGTTTTCGAGGGAGATCGTTTTGCCTCCTTTGAGTTAAAGTCCGGTGTATCTCTTTATGGAGGTTTTGCTGGGACGGAAACGCAGCGAACCCAACGGGATTCATCAGTTAATGAAACAATTCTAAGTGGTGGGATTGGTTCGTCCGCTGATGGTTCCGAGGATTCCATCCATGTGGTGACCGGAGGCGATACGGATGAAACTGCCATCTTGGATGGCGTTACGATATCCAATGGTAGCGCTGATAGTGGAACCGGAGAGTATAGTGTTGGAGGCGGACTTTATATTATCGCCGGCAGTCCGACAGTCAGCAATGTCACTTTCAAGGATAACGAGGCCACCACCGGCGGTGCTGTTCATGTGGAGGGATCATCGTCCAACCCAATTTTCACAGGTTGCTCCTTTACCGGTAATTCTGCATTTTATGATGGTGGCGCGGTCAATTCCCTGAATGCTTCTCCGCAGTTCAGTAATTGCTCCTTTTCCGGCAATTTTGCCCTTGATGGCGTTGGTGGAGCGTTGCAAGTAAGCGGTACTGGCACCTTCCTTGCCACGGATTGCATTTTTTCAAACAATGAATCAGTCTATGGCGGGGGTGGTGCTGAAATTGTCTCTACAAGCCCAAAGTTTACACGCTGTACTTTTTCCGCCAACACAACCAGTGCCGGAGCCGGAGGCGGAGTGGAGAGCGATCAGGGGACCCCGGAATTTGATGCCTGTATCTTCAGTGGAAACACGTCCAATTATGCCGGCGGCGGACTGGCCAATTGGTCAGGCAACCCTGTATTTACAGACACCTCTTTCAGCTCCAATCAGGATTCAGGAGATTATGGTGGTGGCGGGGTCTTCAATTATCAGGGGAGTCCCGATTTCACCGGTTGCTCGTTCGACAGCAATTATGCGGATTATGGCGGCGGCCTCTATAACCTTGATGGCGCTCCCAAAATCTTGAACTGCAATTTTAGCAGTAACACCGAGGGAACAAATACAGGCTTGGGTGGTGGCGGTGGAATTTTCAATTATGATGGTGCTCCAGTGATAACCGGTTGTACGTTTTCCTTTAATATTTCAGCTTTTGGTGCAGGGATATACAACTATTTCGATGCTGTTGGCACCGTGAACCCTGTCATTGTAAAGTGCACATTCACCGATAATTCCTCCAGTGCAACTGAAGGTGGCGGATCAGGAATTGTGAACTGGAACGCACAGCCCGATATCTACAACTGTACTTTTTTGCGAAATACTGCGCAGGTCGGTGCGGCAATATGGAATGAGGTTGATGGTGTCGGTGGCCTGCTGTCCAATTGCCTGTTTGCCAATAACACTGCCACGGACTCCGGTGGCGCGATTTATAATCCACCAACGTCTGTTAATTGCACATTTTACGGAAATACTGCCGCGATCGGCGCGGCGATCTATGATGGAGCTGGTAAAACGCTTACCAACTGCATCCTGTATGGCAATACTGCTACCACGCAGGGAAACCCGATTGAAGCCACCAACCTAACGATCAATCACAGCATCGTGGAGGGTGGGTATGCCGGTCAGTCAAATCTGGACGCTGACCCAAGGTTCACTGATGCAGCCAATACGGATTTTACATTGGCCAATGATTCCCCGGCCATTGATGTCGGGGATACAGCATCCCTGCCTGTAGATTCAGCTGACCTTGACAGTGATACGAATATTGCGGAATCCTTGTCGCTTGACCTGGGGGATAAGGTTCGAACCTTCCGGGAGATCGTGGACATGGGGGCCCATGAGTTCGATGGGAACCGTCCGCCAGCATTTACACTTGCTTCGTTTACACTGACCACCGTGGAGAATCAGACTGCTGTTGCCACTTTGACGGCAGCCGACGCTGACGCGGGAGATACCCTGGCGTTCACCTTGGCCGGCGGAGCTGACGCTGCGTTGTTCGACCTTGCCTCTTCCACTGGGGTTCTGGCATTCAAGTCGTCTCCCGACTTTGAAACCCCTGGTGATGCCAACACGGACAATGTCCATGAGCTGACCCTGCAGGTTGGAGATGGCACGGTCACGGTTACTCAGGCGGTCACGGTTACAGTGACAGATGTCAATGATGCACCTGCGTTTACGCTTTCCTCATTTGCCCTGGCCGCGGCGGAGAACCAGACTGCTGTTGCCACTTTGACGGCAGCCGACGCTGACGCGGGAGATACCCTGGCGTTCACCTTGGCCGGCGGAGTTGACGCTGCGTTGTTCGACCTTGTCTCTTCCACTGGGGTTCTGACATTCAAGTCATCTCCTGACTTTGAAACCCCCGGTGATGCCAACACGGACAATGTCCACGAGCTGACCCTGCAGGTTGGAGATGGTACGGTCACGGTTACTCAGGCGGTCACGGTTACTGTAACGGATGTTGCTGAAAACCAATCTCCTTCCTTCACCAGTCATGGAGGGCAATCCCAGGTTGCCTTAAGTTTACCGGGGGATGCTTCAGTTGTCACCACGGTGATTGCTGTTGACCCGGATGGGGATGAATTGGCCTACAGTCTTTCGGGTGGTGTTGACCAGTCTCTTTTAAATGTGGATGTAGCCACAGGGCAGCTTAGTTTCAAACAGGCACCGGACTTTTTGAACCCGACCGATACGGATGGTGACAATATATATGAGGTCACCGTCAAGGTGACGGATGATGCGCCGAATTCCTTATCGGCGGAACAATCCTTTTCAATCACCGTCACCGAACCTGAAACAGGCGACGGGGATTCCGATGGCCTTCCTGACAGTTGGGAAACGGAACATGGACTTGACTTGGCCAGTGATGATAGCGGGGCAGATCCTGATGGCGATAATCTGTCGAATCTCCAGGAATACAAACTTGGTACAGACCCCAAGGATGGGAATTCCGGATTCATGGCCAATGAATTGAAAAGCAATGGTGGCGTTGACTTCAGCCTTACCTGGGAAAGCATCCCGGGCAAAAACTATACGGTTCAATCCTCGGTAGACTTGAAAACCTGGAGTGATCTTACTGGACCACATGCTGCTGTTGAAACTGAAACCTCAACAAACATTTCTGCCGAAGTTTCTCTCCGCCGTGCGTTTTATCGCGTTGTATTGGTCGAGTAACTGTTTTAATCAGGTCGCGTTGGATTCAATCCTTTTTGGGTGCCTGTAAGAGTTTCCCGTCACGATAAAGAATTTCCTTTATTAATTCCCCGTCCGGGCCTTTCTCAATATTTAAACCTGATGGTTGATCCTCCTCATAAAACCCAGCGTTGGCTAATTGCCCGTTTGGATGCCAGCCAAGGAATAGACCATGTTTTTTACCTTTCGCATAATGCTTCAGAGATTTTAGGTATCCATCAGGGTGCCACTCGATGGCGATGCCATCCATCCTCCCTTCTGAATAGAGCACCTCCTGCTTTTTAAGGCCAGTCTCTTCATGCCAAACTGTATGCAGTCCGTTTTCCTGTCCTTTCTCCCATGTGTAGATATTTCTCTTTGTGCCATCGGGATAGTATTCTATTGAAACACCAGAAAATGGATCCTCCTTGCCTGATGTGTATTGAAGTCCGTCTTCACCGGCCTTGAGTGCTCCAAATTCGACAAAGGTTGACTCATGAAATAGCTTTTCCTGAGCCACAATTGGTGCCCAGATGTATAACGTGAGGGCTATTATAATTTTATATTTCAAAGTTCTTGGAGCTACTTCAATTTAATTGGATTTGTGCACCCATATAGATCGCTATGAATGAAAAAGTCAAAACCATGGACTACGGATTTGGCATCGGTAAAGATCACCTCATATTAAAGATCATTGCCTTTTTCCTCTACATAAATTTCTTACCTACTTTCTGGTCATGAACTACCCCCTGTTCCTGTTAGCGTTAATTACCCTTACAACACTGATTGCCTGTTCCCCCTCTGGGAAAACCGGAGACGGTTCAATTGTGAAAGAGTGGAAGGGGGAGGTGGATTTATTTAAAACAGAATTTCAAATTCGTCATGGCTTGTTTCATGACTCATCAGACAAGCCTTACAGTGGCAGGTTGGCCATCCTAAATAATGGTGTGGCACATTATGAGATCCTGGTTGGTGCCGGACGACCATTGAGTTTTAAGGATGCAAGTGGCCGGGCCGTATCCCGTTGGTCGTCCGCAGATTTATGGGTCGGCACGGATGCCGGCTGGGAAGTTGATTTTGAGGAACGTGCAGATGGCATATTCCACAATCCTTCAGGCCAACTTTTCTCGGGTAGGGTCATCAGTATTGATGATGCGACCGGGCACATTCAAGTTGAGTATAATTATACAGATGGCATTCCTCATGGCCCGGAGATTTATTTCAATGCCAATCACGAGGAGGCCAGCAGACAAGTATGGATACAGGGCAAAATCCCCTACAGTCCGCTGTAGTCGCCCGAAAGCATTTGGCCTCCTGGCATGAATGATTGAAAAAATATTTCCGAATGATTCCTTCGGTAGATATTGTTGTTTGTTAGCCGAACAATGAGTCAAATGGTTTTTTTAACATCAACATCTTTATCGTCGCATCCCTTCATTTTTTTAATTGGAGGAATTCTGGCCGTAACTCTTCTGGTAATTTTTGCGTATTCCACCCGTTGACCTCTTTCTTTTTTGGGTCATCGAGTCTTCTGCAACCGTCCCGTTGCCTAGACGGGTTATCTTTCTATCAATTTCATTGATGGAGGTGTAAAATCCGCTCGACCTTCATAAACAGCATCTGCAAATTATGCAGTTATATGTCGACTCATTATCTAGCTTGTGACTTTGGTGCCGAGAGTGGCCGCCTTATGTTGGGAACCTTAAACGCCGGCCAGCTTGCCCTTGAGGAGTTGCATCGATTCCCCAACATTCCCCTGGAAGATTCGCGGCATGGCTTACACTGGAATGTTTCCCAGCTCTTTGCCGAGGTGCAGAAGGGATTGAAGATCGCGGGTGAACGAAACCTTCCCATTTCCAGTATCAGCGTCGATGGGTGGGGCGTGGATTACTTTCTTCTCGATGCTGAAGGTGAAATTATAGAGCCGACCTTTTGTTATCGTAACGAACGAAACCAACAGGGCGTGGATCATGTATTTTCCAAGGTTCCTTGGGAAGAAGTTTACGGGGAGACAGGCATCCAGTTCATTAAGTTCAACACTCTATATCAACTGGGGGCAGAAACACCGGAACGTTTGGATAAGGCAGCTACGATTCTGCCGTTGGGCGACGGGTTCAACCACTTGCTCTGTGGCGTAGCGAAGGCCGAGGGATCCATGGCCAGCACAACCCAGATGTATGACCCGCGTTCGGGAGATTGGTCTGATACGTTGATAAGTGCGATGGGGTGGTCCCGCAACAAGTTTGCGGATATTGTGTCTTCAGGAACTCACCTTGGACCCTTAAAACCAGAATTGGCAGAAGCTTCCGGCTTGGGCGGAATTGATGTCATTGCCACTTGTAGTCATGATACCGGTGCTGCTGTGGCCGCCGTACCAGCAGTGGGGGAGGACTGGGCTTATCTTAGCTCCGGCACTTGGAGCCTTATCGGTGTCGAGTTGGCCAAGCCAATTATCAGTGACCAGTCCCGTGAATTAAATTTCACCAACGAGATTGGCTATGGCAATACGGTGCGCCTACTGAGGAATGTTACCGGCCTTTGGGTCGTACAGGAATGTCGGCGTGAATGGCAGAAGCTCGGTCAAAGCTATGATTACGCAGCCCTTGCTCAGCTTGCCACCGAGGCGGAGCCGTTCGTTAGCCTCATCAATCCTGACGATGATTGTTTCTTCAGCCCCGACAACATGTTGGAGGCCATCAAAAAATTCTGTTTAGACACTGGCCAGCCAGTCCCTGCATCTCCTGGTGCCTATATCCGGTGTGCCCTGGAAAGTCTGGCCCTTCTTTATCGTCGTCGTCTGTTTGAGGTTTCTGAATTAACAGGTCGCACCCTTAACAAACTACATATAGTTGGTGGTGGCAGCAAGAACGCCCTGCTTAATCAGTTTGCGGCCAATGCTACCGGCATGGAGGTCGTGGCCGGACCAGCCGAAGCCACCGCGCTTGGAAACATTATTGTTCAAGCCATTACCTTGGGGCACTTGGAAAATCTTGAAGATGCCCGACAGGTTGTCGGTGAGTCAATGGATGTAGAGTCTTATCTGCCGAAGGATACAGTTAGTTGGCAAGCCGCCTATCAGCGTTTTTCCAGATTAGCCGACAGTTGAGAAATCAATGTTCGGCATTCATGTACTCCGCAATTGTTACCTTACAACCCTGTTTTCGTAATTCGTCCACGAAGGAGGGCGGTGCGCCTTTATCTGTGATAATACTGGAAATATCATGAAGCCTTGAAAAGAAGTATTCCGAACGTTCTCCAAGTTTACTTGAGTCGACTAGAAGCACGACCTTTTCTGCCATTTTCACCAGAGTTTCCTTAAAGCCAGCCTGAGCTTCGAAGCCTTCGCTTGCTCCCCTCCGAGTATCGAGGCCTACGCAGGAAATAAAAGCAGTATTGATGTTGTGCCGATGGAGGGTGCCAAAACTGTCTCCTCCGTTGAATGTTTGCGTTTTGGGATGGTAACGCCCGCCGGTTGAAATCAGTTCCACTCGTTCCATACGTGCCAAATGGTGAAGCACTGCATAAGCGTTGGTTACCACGCGGTAGTCGAGGTCCGGAAGACTGCAAACCATTTCAAATGCCGTTGTGCTACTGTCAAAAGCGTAGGTCCTGCCAGATTCAATTTCCTGCATGGCTGCATTGGCTATGGCTTTTTTTTGATCCACTCGGATTGTGCTTCTTTCCGTGAATGACTGTAATTCGGTGGTGCCGAGTAAACGACTTGCTCCTCCGTGCACACGGGAAATCAGATGATTCTCCGCAAGAATTTGTAAATCCCGGCGTATTGTCTCATCGGTTACTTTAAATTCCTCAGCTAGATCTACTGTTCGGGCAGTGCCTCTTTCTTCCAAAAAGCTGAGGATCTTTTGATGTCGCTCAGAAGCTAACATAGTCAAAATTATTTGGGAAAATCTGGGTTTATGCAAGAATTATCTTGATTTTACGCTGAAAAACTGGTTTATTTTGGGATAAATCAAACATTTAACACATAATTTATGTCTGATATGCAGCCTTCTATAAATCGAGCACAAGTAGAGCAAATGGTGCGCTCCAGCCTGCTTCGTAAAGGCGCAGCCAGTAATAGTGCAAGCTCGACTCAAGGACAGGGCCCCAATCCCCTTGTAGTTAATATTAGTGCCCGGCATTGCCATTTATCCCAGGAATCTGTTGAAATCCTTTTTGGTAAAGGTCATCAGCTATCCCCAAAAAAATGGCTATATCAGGAAGGGCAATACGGGGCAGAGGAATCTGTAACACTTATTGGCCCCCGCAGTCGGGTTATTTCAAACCTTAGGATTCTTGGTCCCTGCCGGGATTTTGATCAGGTCGAACTGGCTTCAACGGATGCGATATCGCTTGGCTTTAAGATTCCTGTGGCTAATTCCGGTAATATTAAGGGGACTCCAGGATGTATGCTCATGGGGCCGGCGGGTTTCCTCAAGATGGAGGAGGGCGTTATTCGTGCCGCTCCCCACGTTCATATGGCTCCTGAAGATGCCGCTTTCTACGGGGTGGAAAACAAATCCTTTATGAAACTCCGAATTGGTGGCGAAGTCGGCCTTACTTTCGATCGAATTTTTGTCCGGGTGGATCCCTCATTCAAACTGGAAGTCCATATAGATACGGACGAAGGCAATGCGTGTGGCTTTACCCCGGACACTCCTTGTGAGCTGATTAAATAACCAACTCTACAATCCAACATATAAAACTAATACATAACTACCATGAGTGAATCAATTGGCCTAGTTGAAACAAAAGGCATCACAGGCTCCATTGAAGCCAGTGATGCAATGGCCAAGGCGGCCTTGGTCAGCCTTGTTAAGCAAATTCCCAGTGGCGGCGGTTTTCTGACCGTTCTCGTCAAGGGAGATGTCGGCAGTGTCAAAGCTGCTGTTGAAGCAGGAGCAGAAGCTGCCAGTAGCGTTGGCGAGCTTGTCGCGTCCCATGTAATCGCACGTCCTCATGAGGACTTGCTCAAAAACTTTGGATAACCTGAAGGGAGAATATATACAATGGCAGCAAAAAAAGCTATAGGAATGATTGAATGTAAGGGCCTCATTTGCCTGATGGAAGCCAGCGACGCTGCGCTTAAGTCAGCCGATGTCACGATGAACGGTTGGGAGAAAATTGGCAGTGGTATTGTCATTGCATTTTTCACCGGTGATGTCGCAGCAGTTAAGGCTGCAATTGAGGCAGGAGCAGATGCCGCTGGTGCAATTGGTGAAGTGGTCGCAGTTCAGGTGATTCCACGCCCGCACGAGGATCTCTCCAAGTTGGGCAGTTGGATTGGTTAATAGACCTCCGATGCCTTTAAAATTATAGAGCGTGAATATACTTGTCGCCAATCTGGGCTCGACCTCCTTCAAGTATCGCCTCATCGATATGAGCGATTTCAATTCAACTGAATTGGCTTCCGGTGGTTACGAGCGTGTGTCTGATTATATAGATTGTATAGAAGATATGCTGGAGAAACTGATTGGCGAGGGGCACCTGCAATCGGGGGAGGATATTGATGCCATCGGATTCAAGACCGTCCTTGGCAAGGATCTCAGCGGTTGTGTGGAAGCGGATGAACAAGTCCTTGAAGCCCTCAATGGATTCAAGGAAGTTGCCCCGGCCCATAATCCCGCTTATGCTGAGGGAATTCGTTGCTTCAGGGAAAAATTACCCAATGTTAAGCGGGTGGCTCTTTTTGAGACAGCGTTTTTTCAGTGGGTCACTCCTGGCGCATCCACATATGCCCTTCCCAAGACATGGCGTGAACTTGGAATTCAACGATTTGGTTTTCATGGCGCCAGCCACAAGTTTATTGCTGAACGCTCTGCAGAATTATTGGGCAACAATCATGTTGCAGATCGAGTCCGCCGGCTCTATGCGGATGGCCCCGGTGAATATAAGGAGGCGTCTTTGCGGGTAATTTCCTGCCATCTGGGTGGCAGCAGTTCCGTGGTGGGTATCAATAATGGTGTTGCCATGGGATCCAGCATGGGATTCAGCCCTCAAAGTGGGTTGCCGCAGAACAATCGGGTCGGGGATCTTGACTCCATGGCCATCCCCTATGTCTCAAAGATGCTCGGGCTTTCGGTTGAGGAGGCAGAGCAGCAGTTGACAAAGGAAAGTGGTCTCCTCGGGTTGTCCGGGGTGAGCAACGATGTCCGCGACATTTCCGAGTCGGCGGAATCCGGCAATACAAATGCTCAGCTGGCTATGGATGTCCTGGTGGATAGCATCCGTCATTGGGCGGGCTCCTTTTTCTTCAGGATGGGTGGAGCCGAGGCCATCGTATTTACTGCCGGTATCGGGGAAAACCGTACTGAGATTCGTGCCGGGGTTTGTGCCGGGCTTGAGAGTCTGGGAATCAGGATCGACCCTGAAGCCAACGCGAAAATGACTCGTGGTGCCGAAGGCTTTATAAGCACACCCGATTCGGTGATCAAGGTGTTGGTAATTCCTGCGAATGAAGAACTCGTGGTTGCCCGTGAGGTTTATCGAAAAACACACACCGCCTAACATATAAAATTTTCAATACAAAAATACTATTCAAACCTAACCCAAATATATAATGACAAAACAAGCAGTTGGAATACTCGAAACCAAGGGCCTTACTGCCCTGGTACAAGGCACAGATGCCATTCTTAAGGCGGCCAACGTCGAATTGACCGGCCCCATGAAGGGTGTTGGAAGCGCACTTGTCAGCTCGATTGTTACTGGAGATGTAGCGGCTGTTAAGGCAGGCATTGAAGCTGGTGCGGAAGCAGCCGGAGAATTTGGTGAGGTGGTCAGTGCCCACGTCATTGCACGTCCTCACGAAGACACCGAGACGATCCTGCCTGGAGCGAAACCTGCCGCGAAACGCGCCAAGAAGTAGGACTCATGTATCTCGGAAAAGTCATCGGGTCCGTCGTCTCGACCAAAAAGGAGGAAAGCATGAAGGGGCGTAAGCTCCTCATGATTCGCCCCATGTTGGTTGATCCCGAGGATTCCAGTCGGTTCAAGCCCGGCAACAACACGATTGTCGCAATTGACACATTGGGAGCCGGAGAGGACGAGCTGGTCATGTTTGCCCAAGGTAGTTCTGCCCGGCAGGCAGAAGGCTTAAAGTCCATCCCGGTTGATGCCGCCATTGTGGGCCTTGTTGATTCCGTTACCATTCAAGGCACGAAAACATTCGAAGCCAAGAATAGTTAACACTTTGAAGAAAAATTCCCATGAGCCAGATTAGTGAAACAGCGATTAGGGACATCGTTACCGAGGTCCTGACCAAACTTCAGTCTTCTGATACAGTATCGGCACCTGCGGTCGTGCCTCAAAATACACGCCATGGAGTTTATGAAGATGCCGCCAGTGCTGCCAAGGCAGCTGCCGGAGGCTTTCAACAGCTCAAGCAAAAGGGTTGGGCGGCCCGGGCCAAGGTGGTTGAGATCGTCAAGCGCATGTGTGCTGACAACGCGGACCGCTGGGGCAAAGTTGAATTTGAGGAGACCAAAATTGGTCGATTGGATCATAAGATCGCAAAGCTTCACGGGATCGGTAATGTTTTGGGTACCGAGTTTTTAACTCCCCATGGCATGAGTGGTGATGCTGGTATCACGATGGAGGAATGTGCGCCCTGGGGCGTCATTGGCAGCATCACACCGGTGACCCACTCCATCCCCACCATTGCCGGCAACATCGTCAACATGGTGGCGGCGGGCAATGCAGTTGTCTTCAATCCCCATCCCGGCGGAGCAGCCTGTGCAGCCTTGGCCATCCATGAATTCAATGAGGCGATCAAGGCGGCCCTCGGAATTGAGAACCTGCTTTGCACGGTCGAGAAACCTTCCCTCGACTCGTTCAATGAACTTTGTGCCGCTCCCGAAGTAGACCTTCTTTGTATCACTGGAGGTCCGGCAGTTGTTGATGCCGCAATGAAGACCGGCAAGCGTGCCATCTGCGCCGGGCCCGGGAATCCACCGGTGGTTGTCGATGATTGCCCCGGGGTTGATTTCGATAAGGTAGCCAGGGACATTATTCTTGGTGGTGGGTTCGATAACAACCTCCTCTGCATCGGGGAGAAACAGATTTTTGCGGTGGGGGATGCCTACGAGAAAACGCGGGATGCAATGGTAAAAAATGGTGCGGTTTTGCTAAACAGTGAACAACTGGAGGCAATCAAGACAGAGGTTTTCACCTTCAAGGAGGACGGCGGCGGTTGTTCACATGCGGTGCTGAATCGTGATTTCGTTGGAGCAGATGCCTCCACGCTTGCCAGCATTGCCGGCCTTTCCATTGACTCAAAGACTGAGTTGCTTCTGGCGGAGACTGATGCAGATGATTTATTTGTCATCGAGGAACAGATGATGCCGTTGCTGCCGATTGTCCGTTCCGGCTGTTTCGGTGAGGCAATCAGCCAAGCCAGGGAGTCTGAGCATGGGTACAAACATTCCGCCATGGTTCACACCATGAATGTTGCCAATATGACCGAGATGGGCCGAGCCATGGATACTACCCTTTACGTTAAAAACGGTCCCTGTGTCGCAGGTCTCGGGATGGGCGGTGAGGGTTACATTAGCTTCTCCATTGCAACGACAACAGGGGAGGGGATTACTACGCCGAGAACCTTCACTCGTTTTCGTCGGTGCGCACTGGTTGATCAACTGAATATTATTTAACAAATTTTTGACTCATCAATGATACACGCCCGCATAGACGGTCATGCCGTGAGCAGCATCTGCCATCCCAGTTTGACGGGACAGAAGATTGTTCTCTGCACACCAATCGATGAGACTGGCGACGCCATTGGTTCACCAATTGCCGCAGTCGATCCGCTTGGCGCCGGTCTCCATGCACGCGTTTTCATCACGACTGACGGACAATTTACACAAGGTGCCGTTGGTGATGATACTTCTCCTGTTCGCAATCAGGTCATAGGATTGATCGATTAATTGATGAAACCCGGTAAAGTAGTTGGCAAAGTAACCCTGCATCAGGCAGACCCGGCTTTTCGGGGCGCTCGTTGGCTTATGGTTGCCCCTATGGGAGAGAGTGAATTGACCGGCCAAAATCCAGGTGGCATCTCCAGCGAATGGTCCCCGGTGGTTTATGACAACCTCGGTGCCGGGGATGGAGACACTATTCTTTATGTCGAGGGGAGTGAGGCCACCCAACCATTTGATCGGCCGATCCCACTGGATGCAATTTCAGTCGCCATTATTGACAGCCACGAGTTTGCAACCCCCACCCAATCTTAAATTTCCCAAACCAGACTTTCAAATATCATGAGCAAGCTCTACACGGAAAAAGACCTTAAAAAAATGCTTGAGCAGGGCAAGTGCCTGGAATCCCTGCCGGCGGACGCCAGGCTAAGCCCTATGGCCCGCGACCTTGTTCGACAACGCAAAGTCAAACTAGGTTCCAGCG
>Ga0209661_1001135_pt1 | contig 13491 bp, 7 predicted proteins | sample SaaInlV_120m_DNA_2_FD_184660 | JGI IMG/M metagenome (GOLD analysis project Ga0209661, IMG submission 184660) | Marine microbial communities from expanding oxygen minimum zones in the Saanich Inlet - SI072_LV_120m_DNA (SPAdes) (version 2) | ecosystem: Environmental > Aquatic > Marine > Intertidal... | reverse complement strand
GATCTGAATCCAGTCATTATAATACTTAAATCCAAGTTGATCAGCAGAAAACCACTAATACCAAGAAGTCGCATAGGTCGAACTGTTCCAATTCAGCCCTTGGACCATGAAACTGCAAAAATAACGCATCATCTGACCCGGCACACAAATTCAGAAGTGAAGACAGCCACGGGGCTTGTATTGGTTTTGTTCTGTATCCTCTTCATCTGGGTAGTAGCAGAATGGATAACAGGATTCTCGCGATAACTCTAATAAAGCATCTTCCTACTGAGGGAGAATACAATGAATGTTGGCTTTTGCGGGTTCCTTTTTACTTGAATTCGACAAAAGCCGATGTAGGTTAAATTCATTAAACAAGATACCATGCAATCCAGTGAATCGACAGTGAGGATCCGAATCACAAAAACTGTAATTGGCTTTTTAATTTCATGTGTGTGTTTCGTGTTTGTTGCTCCATTACCAGGACAACAATACAGTGAAATCATGCGAAGAAAACAATTGGAGGGGAATGTGGATACGGAACCACTCACCCTTCCAGAAACCCAACCATCTGTGTCTTATCCAGAAGTGAGGGAAGTGAATAATATTGATGTCGGTTTTCCAGAACCTGAACTCGACCTTAATGATTTCCCCCCGCACATGACACAACTGCTGGGCATGCTGATGTACTACACGAATGGCAGTGTGTACATAGTTTATACGAACCCTGAAGCGCTCCACCACCAAAAGGGGTTACGTTCAGGTTATAAAATTCTTTCAGTAAACGGAAAACATGTGGCGCTCTACAAGGATCGTTTTTTTGACCAACTAAATGAAATCCGTCCAGAAAGGGACATATATTTGCACTGTGAAACAGGCAATTCAGGACAACAGAAAATCTTGATTCTGCCAAATATCACCATACCAGACCGCAACCTTAAAAAGCTGATTCTAGGAATGAAACAGAAGAGCCAATCATTCTGGCAACCGACAATTTCTGCCCAGCAAGCTTCACCAACAATACTGAAACCAAATTCAACCAAACCGGTCAGAAAGGAATGGTTCAACAATCCTCAATCTGAGACAAATCGAGCAAAAAAACAAAGTGTGGAATTATTCGGTATGCAGGCTTCAGAAAAACAGGGTCGTCTTGTGGTTGAAGGGGTGTTACCCCGTAGCGCAGCTGCGGCTGCAGATATTGGTGCTGGTGACGAAATTATCTCAATCAATGATAAGCCTGCGGCCAGACTGAATACTAATGATCTTCGACAAATAGCAAGATTGGAACCAGTATTAATTGAATGGCGTTCAGAAAAAAACAAACAATTGCAACGAGGTTATTTTAATAGCACGCGGCAAAAATAAATACCATTCCCGTCACTTGCTTCTAGTTTGCATAAACAAGCGCTGACCACCCAACCCATAACTTTCCTGTGAAAAAGCGAATACGCAATATGCGCTGGCACATGGCGAAGAAGCGTTGGAAAAAAAACTGGGGCGAATTACAATATACTACACGTCAGAACATAAAGACAACTCGGCGAGTAATAAAGCGTTTTTTTTCCAAGAAACATCGTGGGCAGGTACGTAACCCTCAGGCTCCAGCATTAAAATTTACATTAGGCCTTTTAATGGCATCGGTTCTTGCTGGAACAATATATTTCACCCCAGCAATCTGGCGAATATACAAATCTTGGTCGCTACAAAATAAAGCCGAATTTTTTTGGGAGGAAGGAAAACCCACGGAAGCTTTCTGGACTGCCCAAGTCTCAACAACCTTCCGAAGTGGACCAGACAACTATAAAACACTTTCGCTGTTAGCCAAGTCTGCAAAGGCCATTAATCACAACAGAACAATTGAATTTATGGAGAAAGTTGTTCAAGACCCGCATTGTACGGAAGGAAACATTATCGATCTAGTGGAACTGGCAATTGAGCAACAGCAATATGAAATAGCTGAGAATCATTTCTCAAGGATCAGTGGTCTTATCAATGAAACCCCCCGAGTAGCGCTACTCCATCTACAAATGATAGCTCGCAATTGGCGTTTGAATTACAATGAGACTCTAAACCTCGCCAGCAACCTGATCAAGGAGAAGCAAATAGATCATCATGAGTTAAATCGAATATATGCGGATCTTTGCCTAAGAAACCCCCAAAGACTTAATGAAGGATTGAAGCACCTTTATCGGCTTTGTCGCCGTGATGACAAATCAGGTCTTGAGGCATTACGTAGAATACTCAGGCTGGAACCGGGTCGACATATCACATTGGAAGAAAAAAATAACTTCTTGGAAGCATATCGCAATCATCGACTTGCTGATGGGGAGGATCAACTTCAAGCACACGCATATGGGTTCCAGATGGGAATTATCCCTTACAGTGAGATAGATGCCTTTATACACAAACACTTTGATATTGGCAATACTGAATCCATGAGTGTTGTTAAACTAAAACGACTTCATCAATGGTTGGAAGAAATAAGCCTGCCGCACAAATTTTTAAAATATATTCAAGATGAACAGAATGACTACAGCCAAGATAAGACCAATAGGGTTGTTTTCCTTAAAAACGGAATTAAAGAGACCATACGGAAGGATAAGTTCCTATATGTAAATTACTTGCACACAATGATGAACGCAGGGCAACTCAATGATGCCCTGAAACTTATAGATGCCAGCAATACCATCCTAACAAAGTCTGAACGGCACTTGATAAAATCAATTGTATTATATAAGGACGATTCCATAGCATATGCCAAGGCTCAGTATGAATTGGCTTTAGCACAGGCTCGACCAATAGATTTACCAATGATTGACCATGAGTTTCAACACATCAATCGAACGCCTGAACTTTTAAAATTCCTAACGAACCGCTGTCTCGCCTACCCTGAATCTGAAAAAAATGCACGCTGTCTACTCCTTCAAATTTATTATGAACAAAACAAAAGAATAGGTGAACGGTCTTCCTACCCGAAAAAAACCTTGGCAAATACCAATTTAAATAATTCAGACAGCGATAATGATGGTCTGTCTGATGCAACAGAAGTTGAGGGTGGAACAGATCCAAACAATCCAGATAGCGACGGCGATGGAGCAATTGATGGAGTGGAGAAGGCATCCGGTACAGACCCCCTTAATGACCAACTCAAACAATTGGCTATGCAAATGAGGATCTCTGATTACACAAAGGTTCCGAAACATCTAGCCACGCTCATTTACATAAAGATTCTACACAAACTGGATCTTGAGGAATGTCTTTCTACAATGGAAATGCTGGCCTCCAAAAGTCCCGAAAACCCAAGAAACCTGGTTGTGCTGGCTCTCGCGTATTACATGAATAACAAACCTGAAAAAGCCCTTTCTGTTATCCAGGAAAGCCAAATCGACTATCTGTACCGAAGCCCGTCAAACCAGACGATAGCTGCGGTAATTCTGGATGCCAATAACCGAGTAAAAGACAGTCGAATCTTCCTCAAGGATCTCAATCCCGAGGATTTAATTCCAGCAGAACGACTATTACTTGACCGACGTAAGACTGTAAATATTTTCCCAAATAGTCCATACTTTCAGGAAATTATACAGAACTGAAATTATACAGTTCACTTCTCTCCCCAAGTAAATCCAAGGCGAGTATAATATTTTGTATCCAAGTTATTTTTCCCGTTAACAGGATTACTGTTATAAAAATGGGAAAGCCCAATCCGAATTTTCCAGAACCCATCTTTTTTTAATGGTATTTCAAGGCCAGTATCCTGTCCGAACCGAAAATTAGTAAAATCCGAATAATCGGGGACATAGGTCACTTCAGAATCGAATTTGAAGAGTTCTTGAACTGTAATGGCGTAGTCCAGTCCGAAATCAATAGCAGGGTCCTCGATGTTTTCCTTGGCATCAAAGGACTCATAGCGGTATGCAAAACCTGCGCGTACCCGACTGACCTGAGCACCTGATTTAAGCAGTTTGTAACTGATGCCGACTGCAGAGGTTGAACGCAAATCCAACTCCTCAAACTTGTCCTTCTCCAGCTCAAACCGGGAATACCATCCAAAACGATCCACAAGATCAGAGGAATAGTCGACTCCCCCCTTGGTCTCATCAGCTATCTTTGTTCCATCCCGTTCGCTGTTATGTACTGAAAAATAAATCTTCAGCAAATCAGATGGTCCTTTTAACCTAGCACCGACCTGCCCTGTAAGACCAAATTCATTACTGTTGCCTTTTTGTCCACTTAAATCAACGCCTGCAGAATAAGTCCATTTTCTACGCTTCTTTTCCTCTTCCTTCTTGATTTCAGTGACAGCTGGGTCTTCCTCTGATTTGCCCCATGCGTCAGTGACATCAGAAATAGAGAACTTCATAAACCCATTAGAGGATCGCACAGACAAAACACCCTGCTTTGCGCCAATTCCCGATTGACCAAGAACTGTCGAACCTGAAGAAAGTCGAAAATAGATGGGGGCATCAGTCTGGAGATGCATCAGTTGTTTCTGATCAATTTTTAACACCCCTGCAAAACCCGTATCCAGATAGACGATTCCATTAGTTATCCGTTTAAGGATACCTGTCAGTGTTGATCCGTTTGCCATGGTCACACTGTCCGCTATGACAGACTGAGATTTTATTCCCAGAGTTAAGACCAAGAGAATAAATCGGCGCCAACCAATATGTAGGCTGGGTTTATAAATACTCACGGGAACCTCCTTGTATGACAGGTCTATTCAACAAGAATTTCCTTGGCTGACTTGCCTTGGGGAATCATCGGCAATACATGCTCTGTGTATGGCACAACAACATCAAGAACATAAGGACCATCATGCTCCAGCATCTCCTTTATTGCTGGACGTAAATCCTCCCGTCGGATAACCCTTCGTCCACTCACACCAAAACCCTCTGCAATCTTAACAAAATCAGGATAAAGCCCACTTTCATTATCTGGACTACCAATATTATCGGGGTCCCCGAGAATCGTCTGTGCTCGACAACCATCATAGAAACGATCCTCCCACTGCATAACCATTCCAAGATGCTGGTTGTTAAGTAGAAGACACTTGGCTCCGATCTTCTCAATACTGGCTGTTGCCAGTTCCTGGATATTCATTAAAAAAGAACCATCACCGTCGATATCAATGACCTCCTTGTCCGGATACGCAACCTTGGCGCCAACCGCTGCCGGGTAACCAAAACCCATTGTGCCAAGTCCCAAGGAACTTATGTATGTTCGGGGGTTTTTGTAAAGGTAGTACTGGGCTGCCCACATTTGGTGCTGGCCAACACCTGTGGTAATGATTGCATCTCCATCTGTCTCCTCATAAAGAACTCGAACAGCCTCCTGCGAGGTAATATGAGTCCCCTCCTTGAAACTAAATGGAAATGGGTGCTCTGACTTCCATCCATTGATGCGCCCCATCCAAGCTGATAAATCTGTTTTCTGGAACTTCCCGGAGTCGATCATTTCATTCATTCTTCCAAGTGCATATTTCACATCGGAATGAATTGGGAAATGAGCGTACTTGTTCTTACAATGCTCGGACGTATCAAGGTCAAAATGTACGATAGTGGAATCCGGTGCAAACTTGTCGACCTTGCCGGTTATGCGGTCGTCAAACCGAGCACCCGCACAGATAAGCAAATCACTCTCGCAAACGGCCCAATTCCCTACAACGGTACCATGCATGCCAAACCAATAGAGGGATTGAGGATGCCCTGGATCAAAGGCCCCCAAACCCATCAGGGTTGACGCTACAGGAATTCCAGTGAGTTCCGCAAACTTTCGCATTTCCTCATGTGCATCAGCAGAAAGAATGCCTCCACCTGTATAGAGAACCGGTCTGGTCGCCTTTTCCAAAAGTTGCAGAACATTCTCCAAATCAACATCAGATGCCTTAGGTAAGTCTGGATACCCAGGTAGGTTGATTGAGCCAGGGAAAACGGGCTTGTAGATTTCTTGCTGAACATCCTTGGGAATATCCACAACAACCGGACCGGGTCTGCCAGTTGTTGCAATGTGGAAAGCCTCCTTGATGACACGAGGTAACTCTGACGCTTCCAGAACAAGAAAACTATGCTTCACAACGGGAAGTGTCATCCCAAAGAAATCAGTCTCCTGAAAAGCACCCTTGCCGATGAACTGCTGGTATACTTGGCCAGTAATGGCAATGAGAGGAATGCTATCCATGTAAGCATCAGCGATACATGTTACAAGATTCGTAGCACCAGGACCACTGGTAGCCATACAGACACCTGCCTTTCCAGTAGCTCGAGCATAGCCGTGGGCCATAAATCCTCCACCCTGTTCAATCCGAGGAAGTATCGTACGAATTCCCTCAGATCGATTCAATGCCTGATGCATTTCCATGGAAGCTCCACCAGGATAAGCGAATATAACATCTACCCCTTCGCGCTCCAGTGATTTCACGAGTACATCTGCCCCAGACATTTCAGGGCCGATCTCGTCTTGTTGTGGAGGGAAGTCCAATACGGATTCCGGTTTCATCATTTAACCTTGTTTTCTGTTGGAATATACGCTCAAAATAAGTGGATAAAAAAACCCTAGAATGCTGAATTTTACAAGCGCGAAAAAATGAAAATTGCCTTTCTCGGAGACATTGTCGGTCGACCTGGACGTAACTTCGTCATGGAAGTTGCCCGCGAACTCCGAAAGACTCATGATCTGGATTTTATTGTTGCCAATGGTGAAAATGCCGCTGGAGGTGCGGGTATCAACACCCGAATCGCAACCGCATTGCATAATTCGGGTGTCGACGGAATAACGCTTGGCGACCACTTGTGGGATGAACGAGGGTTCGAAAGAGAAATCGGGAAACTCCATTGGTTATGCCGACCGGCCAACCTCCCAGAATCCAATCCCGGGCTAAAATATTTAATAATTGAAAAGAACGGACTAAAACTTGGAGTTGTTACAGTTCTTGGTCGACAGTTCATGCGAGTGCATCCTGAATGCCCTTTCCAGACAGCCCGTCGATACACCGAGGAGTTAAAAGCTGCTGGAGCCCAAGCTGTCCTAGTTGAGATACATGCAGAGGCAACTTCTGAAAAGATCGCACTTGGATGGTATCTTGATGGAATTGCCAGTCTTGTAGTGGGTACTCATACACACGTTCCCACAGCAGATCAGCGAATACTCCCAAGGGGAACAGCCTATCTCTCAGATGCAGGGATGTGCGGGCCCTACAAGTCTGTTCTGGGTCGAGATATCGAGCCAGTACTGGGACGATTTCTAGACGGGTTACCAAGAAGGTTTACTGTTGCAACTGAAGACATCGCCATACGCGGTTGCATCGTGGATGTTGATGAGGCATCAGGACTTGCCAAGGGTATTGAATTACTTCAAATCTCGAAAGACGATTAGTTTCGCCGTCCCGTAAGCAAAAGTAAATAATATAGCAGAGATCCCAGACTGGTAACGAATGCAGCAACATATGTCCATGCAGCCGCATCCAAAGTTTCATGTATGCCAACCATCTCATCCTGTTCGATGACTCCCAGATGAAGCAGTTCCTCCTTGGCTCGCTTGCTGGCATCAAACTCAACGGGAAGTGTAATCAACTGAAAGACAGTCAGGATCATGTAGACACCAATGATTAAAGGGAGGACCGTCTTTAGTGGAAGAATGGGAAGAAAAAAGGTGGCAATTATAAGCATGGGGAGAGCCTTGGAGGCAAAACCTGTCATCGGAACCAGTGCCATCCGCAAGTTCAACATCGAATAACCGACCTTATGCTGGATAGCATGACCAGCCTCATGTGCAGATACTCCCAAGGCAGCAAGGCTTGTACCATGATAATTATCCTGACTAAGGGCCAATCGACGGTTTACCGGATCATAGTGATCAGTCAATCTACCGGGAGTCACGGCAATATCCACATCCTGTATGCCCGCATGTTGCATGACAAAACGTGCCGCCTCCGCCCCTGTGATACGTCCACGTGATTCAACCCTAAGATAGCGATTATAGGTTGAACTGACCCGCAACTGGGCCCAGAGCCCAAGACCGATTGGCAACAAGATCAAAATTAAAATTTCCATTGTTAAATCCTCTTTTTTCAATAAGATTTTGTTAGAAATAAAAGGTTACCCATAATGAAGAATTTTCAAGTTTCAATTTACTCGAACCTCTGGAGCGTTACACTCATAGCAATCTCATTAGCCAATACAGCCAAGGCAGCAACACTCCTCACGGAGGATGCAGAATCTGAGTCACCTGCGGTAAATTCCCAGACGGCAACCGGATATGATGCGATACAATCAGAAATTGCACCGGAAGGTAGCAATGCCTTTCATCTGACACATACTGATTCAGACCAAGGTGACCAATTTATCCAGTTAAGCAGCTCTTTCACGCCAGGTTCAAGTACATACCTATTTTTTGAAAGCAAAATGGGTTGGAGCAGTTCCACACAGGTTGCCAATGTGGAGGTTAGCTCTGACAACGGGGCCAACTGGACAAATATATGGAACAAGAATGGGGCCGACAATTCCGGGGATGGAAGTTTCACTTTGCAATCCGTTTCGATGGCAGCATTTGCAGGTACTTCCCTACAACTTCGTTTTCGTTATACATTTTCAAGTGGGAGTTACTATCCTGGTACAGGAACCAACCTTGGATGGATTTTTGATAACATCCAAATCGGAGACACTCTCGCCACTCGCGAATGGTCAATAGGAACCCCAACCGCAAAGGAACAAAATGTAATAGAATTGGTTAACAGGGCCAGATCTGACTCCCAAGCAGACCTTCAACGCCTTGTAAAAACAACAGACAGCGATGTAACCTATGCCTATGAATATTTCAATGTAGACCTCGATGTACTTGCCGCTCAGTTCTCCGGCACTCAATTTGGACCGGGCGCACAGGCAGCAGGTTCAGACACCGCCATACCCTCAACCCTGCCGCCATTAGCCCCAAATACAAAACTCACCACTGCAGCCCGCCTGCATACTGAGGACATGTTGAACAATGAATTTCAGGGACATGATAGCTCAAGCGGTGCCATATCACCAAACCAGTCAGGGGACAAGGTCGGTGACCGCATTAGTCGTCAGGGCTACGACTACAGCACTGTGGCTGAAAACGTCTCCTCATACAGTGAGTCCATATGGGATTCCCACGCCGCATTCATTGTCGACTGGGGAACCAGTGCCAGTACAGGATTAACCTATGCGGGCATGCAGGATCCATCGGGACACCGAACAAATGTATATCGCAACAATATCCGGGAAATTGGAGTAGGCGTGGTCGAAGGTACCAATGGTTCGGTGGGACCACTACTCGTTACTCATGCATTGGCTACTGAAAGCAACTACGACCAACCTTTCATAACAGGCGTTGCCTATTACGATACAGATGGAAATGGATTCTATGATGAAGGCGAGGGTATCGGGGGAATCACCATCAATGTGGATGACAGTCCATACCACGCAGTCACACCTGATTCCGGTGGTTATGCCATTCCAGTCACAAATGATGGAGCATACAGCCTGTCCTATACCATGCCCGATGGTTCCACAGGCTCACAATCCGCAAACGTCTCGAATCAAGAAAACATAAAGACGGATATCTCCCCCGATTGGTCAGCTACAGAAGTGATCGGGTTGCAGACCTATCAAACCAATGTTGAAGTTTCTTATAGTGTTGCACCTGTACCTGCAGCCACAGCCTATCGGCTATGGCTTTGGGAAATCGTCAGCTGGCCCGGTGATCTTGGTGCAGAGGATTCAAGAAACATTAAAACAACAACAACCGGAAGCTATTCCTCAATCCAGGATACAGTAAAAGCTACAGGCACAAAGGCGTATCGTCTGGCTTCAACCGATGCAACGGACCAGACCCTTGAAATTGATTATGATATCCTTCCCGGAAGCAACTCAATCCTATCCTGGCAGGACCGGTTGGGAATTATTGCAACCGCCCAGGAGGCGTTAGTCCAGATATCGACAGATTCCGGCAGCAACTGGACCACTCTCGAAACCCGCAATGGCACAGGGGCATCAGGCTATGCCACGGAATTCTCATCACGAAATGTGTCACTTAGAAATTATGAAGGGCAGCCCGTTCGTATTCGTTTTCAAATCCACAACCCACCATCAATAGAATATATTTACAGCCAAACATCGGAGGCATTTGGCTGGTACCTTGACGATATAAGTCTGGGCGATTCGGAGATCATCAAGGATGGGGTTTCATCGGAAGGACCGGGTTACGAATGGGCATTCACAACTCCCGAAGCAGCGTCATTTCTTTTAAGGGCACAAATTATAAACAATACCAATGAGTACCCGCTTGGACCGATTCTCCGTATAAAGTCAGTTAACGATACATCTCCTTCAACAAACCAACCTCCATTAGCCATCGAATTAAGCCAAGTTGCGATTAATGAAAGTATCAAGGAATCTGAAATAATAGCGACTATCACGGTAACCGACCCGGATACAGAAGACAGCCACGTATTCGCCTTAGTTCCAGGAGAAGGGGATACAGATAACACATTATTTATGGTGAGTGGGAACAAACTAAAGACACTTCAAACATTCGACTACGAAACAAAGTCAAACTATGCAATTTTGATTCAGGTGAAAGATGAAGCAGGCAATACACTTGAACAGGCATTTACCATAACGATCACCGATGATTCTTCTGAAGATAAGGACGGGGATGGCTTAACAGAACTGGAAGAGGAATCCATTGGGACCAGTGATCTTCTGGCTGACACAGATAATGATGGCACTAGCGACTTTGACGAAGTAAATGCAGGAAGTGACCCGACTGATAACTCATCGACACCTGATATTGCAGAAGTGGCAACCGGAACAGGGTTTTTTGTAACAGAAAATGGTTATATCGTAACAAATCATCACGTTGTTCAAAATGCCATCAGGATTGAAGTTTCCCTCGAAGGCACGTACTACGAGGCCCAATTGATTACCTATAGTGCAGATAATGACTTGGCACTTTTAAAGGTTACAGGACAGTTTCAGGCATTACCCATGGTAACAGCGGAAAACGTAAGCTTGGGGACCGATGTTTTTACTATAGGTTATCCATGGACATCCGGAAATTCCAAGACGTATACCGAAGGTGTGATTAATGCATTGGAACCATGGGGCGACCAACGAATTTTTCAAATCAGCGCTCAACTGCACGCAGGAAACTCAGGTGGCGCATTGATAGATAAAAACAATGGAAATGTAGTCGGAATTGTTTCTTCAAAGTTGGTCGGGGTTGAGATTCAAGATGTCAACTATGCGGTTAAAAGTCAGTATGCCTTGGAGATGTTAACATCTGTAACAACTGTTACCGATAAACTAATGAATCCCTTTCCGGTAGATACTTTAAGGGATGAAAATGAGATAAAGAGTGAAGTCGAAAACTCTACTGTTCGAGTAATTTCATACCTCAATCAAACTGCAGTAGATAATTACTCCAATGTCTATTCATGGAATCTAGCTACAGAGATAGGTGGTGGATGGAATTATTTCGATTGGTTTTCGTATTATTGGGATTCAGGTTCCAACTGGATTTATCAGATAAATCTGGGTTGGCTCTATAGGCTAAGTGAATCGACGAATTCAATCTGGTTCTGGGATGAGTCTTTGGGTTGGCTCTGGACCAACTCCACAAATTATCCTAATTTTTATCAATCAAACAGTCGTAGTTGGCTGTACTACCACGAAGGCAGCAACAGCCCCAGATACTTTTACAAGCAGTCAACCGAAACCTGGGGAGAGTATTAGGCCCGGAACACAAAACGCCGAGGACTCTGCGATATCAAACCAGTCCTGCGCGTTCGAGCAAGGCTTCCAGTTTTGGGTCGCGACCCATGAAGTCCCGAAATAGTTTGGCCGGATCTTCTGAATTGCCACGACTGAGAATCTTCCGGCGAAAATCCATACCAACTTGAGGACTCATAACTCCTTCAGCCTTGAAACGGGTGAAGGCGTCCGCATCGAGAACCTCCGACCACTTGTACGAATAGTAGGCTGCCGCGTAACCAACACTTGACGAGAAAAGATGCGTGAATTTGCGGGCATTGTGGGGTGCGGGTGGATCAGTCTTCATGACATAGGTTTCCTGGATACCGCCAACCACTTCATCCAGGTCACGGGGTTCGCCTTTTGCAAATCGACGATGGAGTTCAAGGTCCATTTTCCCAAAGGAAAGCTGACGCATATTGTCAGTGGCAGACATGTAGTTTCGGGCTTTTAGCATCTTCTGGAACAATTCTTCCGGTATGGGGTCACCAGTCTCATGATGGAGGGCAAAAAGATCGAGACTCGCGCGATCCCAGCACCAGTTCTCCATGATTTGCGAAGGTAGTTCAACGAAGTCCCAAGCCACGTCCACACCATTGAGACTGCGGATTTCCACCTCGCCACAAAGGTGATGAATGAGGTGACCAAACTCATGAAAAATAGTTTCCACCTCACGATGTGTCAGCAAGGCAGGCTTGCCCTCAGTTGCCGGTGTCATGTTGCCACAGATCAGCCCCAGGTGAGGAGTGAGTTTACCATCTGCACCGGGTGCTCCTGTGCAAAGGAAATTCATCCAGGCACCGCCCCGCTTAGGTTCCCGTGGATGCCAGTCGGTAAAGAAGCTTCCCATTTTACGTCCGTCATTGGCATCGAACATATCATAATATTTAACCTCGGGATGCCACACCTCGACAGCACCCTGATCGATGTCGCCGGTTTTACCAACCTCATGAAAAACCGCCGTGCGTTCCTCAACACGAAGGCCGAAGACACGCTGTGCGAGATCATACAATCCGTCAATGACCCGGCCGACCGGGAAGTAGGGTCTCAACTCCTCCTCGTCAAAATCGTATAACTCCTTCCTTTGCTTCTCGGCCCAGTAGCCGACCTCCCATGGTTTCAACATTGATGGATCGCCGCCGTTCCTGTTGGCCTTGTATTCACGGAGGGTTTGCCCATCCGTTTCAAATGCTTCAATTATTCTATCATGCAGGTCCGTTACAAAACTGTCGGCTGTTAAACCATCCTTGGCCATCCTTCGTTCCAGGACCATGTCAGCAAAATCATCCTTGCCCAGGATTTCCGCCTTTTCCTGACGCAGTTTCAGTATCTTCCAGATGAGATCGGTATTGTCATGGGAATCCTTGTGTCCGACCAATGACGAAGCCTTCCAAACCTTACGGCGAATCTCTTCATCATCAAGGTGCTGGAGAACAGGCGCCATGGAAGGATAATGCAGGGTAAATCGCCATACCGGGGCTTCATCCGTCCCCTTCCCCTTGCTCTTTGCATCCGCCAAGGCGGTGGCCCTTGCCGTCTCCGGAAGCCCGGCCAGTTTCGATTCATCATCAACATAAAGTTCCCATGCATTGGTTGCATCCAATACATTTTCGCCAAACTTTTGGGTAATTTGTGCCAACTCTGCCTCGAGAGCCTCGAGGCGCTTCTTGGACTCAGGTGGTAGATCCGCACCCTGGTCACGAAAGTCAGCAAGGGTCTCATCAAGGAATCGCTTAAGATC
>Ga0209661_1001114_pt1 | contig 13595 bp, 3 predicted proteins | sample SaaInlV_120m_DNA_2_FD_184660 | JGI IMG/M metagenome (GOLD analysis project Ga0209661, IMG submission 184660) | Marine microbial communities from expanding oxygen minimum zones in the Saanich Inlet - SI072_LV_120m_DNA (SPAdes) (version 2) | ecosystem: Environmental > Aquatic > Marine > Intertidal... | reverse complement strand
TGTTAAAAAGAAACTCCCCTTTTTCCGGGTCTGTATAAACCATGGAGACAGGATGGCTCTTGATTGTGATTCCACGCTCTCGTTCCAGGTCCATGGAATCCAGCAGTTGTTCCTTCATCTGCCGTTGCTCCACAGTACGCGTGGTCTCAAGCAGACGATCGGAAAGAGTTGTCTTTCCGTGGTCCACGTGAGCTATGATACAGAAGTTTCGTATCTTTTGAAGGTCGTCCATCACCAATGTAAAGGCGGTTAGGAAACGAAACAGACAACCCTTGGCAAACCCCAAATTGACAATATCTGATGCATGTGATGATAGTTGCATCCCATGAACATAAGGAATGCATCTCTAATTACCTTGATTCTAGTCTGCACTAATCTTGTTGCAGTCGACTGGCCAAACTGGCGGGGACCCGCACTGAATGGTATATCCAGTGAATCCCAATGGAGTCTTTCAAATGCCAATATTATATGGAAAGAGAGCATTGGTGTTGGCTTCTCCTCCATCTCGGTGTCCAAGGGTAGAATTTATACAATGGGTCACAACGGATTAAAAAAAGATGGCATGGAAACAGTCCATTGCCTGGATGCCTTGACCGGCAAACCGGTCTGGGCCGACACCTACCCTGCTGTCCTTGTTGATTATCTACATGAAGGAGGTCCATGCTCCACCCCGACCGTACATGGGGATCGAGTTTACACAATCAGTAAGGACGGGCGTCTCAAGTGTTACGCTGCAGCAACTGGCAAGGTTTTCTGGGAACGTAATATGATGAAAGCTGCTGCCATGAAAAAACCTCCGGAATGGGGTTTTTCTGGCTCCCCTGTTGTCCTTGGAGACAAGCTCCTGATTGAGGGAGGATACACCTTCGCACTGGATAAAGAGAGTGGAAAGGATATTTGGCGAAGCAAGAGATACCGCCATGCATACGGAACTCCTGCCACTTTCACGCATAATGGCAGAACGCTGATTGCAACCTTGAAGACTGATGGACTTGTCATTCTTGATGCAACAGATGGGTCCTCTGTTGCATTCAGGAAATGGGAAACCTCATTTCGCACCAACTCCACCTCCCCCATTGTCTTACCCGACGGAAAAATATTCGTGTCCACAGGATATCACAGGGGATGTGCCCTCTTTGAGTTGCAGGGCAATCAACTGAATACGCTTTGGGAAAACAAAAATCTCTCGAACCACATGAACAATTCCGTAATCCTTGATGGTCATATCTATGGTTTTGATGGAAACTCACATATGGCCGGCCCCAAGGAACTGGTATGTCTGGAATTGAGCACCGGCAAGACCAAATGGCGTGGTGGAGCGGAACTTCGCTGTGGGTCACTCATGGTTGCGTCCGGTCAAATACTGGCCCTTGGTGAACGCGGTCAACTGGTTGAGGCTCCAGTTTCTACGAAAAGCTTCGAGCCAACCGCTGAGATTCATGCCCTTCGTGGGAAGTGCTGGACAGTTCCCGTTCTTGCAAATGGATTTATCTACGCAAGAAATGCCCGAGGAGACCTTATTTGCGTAGACGCCAATCCCTAGATATGGTAGGCACATTGACGATTTTACATGAATCGTCTGCACATAGTTCTAAGTTCGCTGGTAGTCATTTCCTGCCTGGATGCCTCAGGTGTTGAATTCAATAGGGATATCCGCCCCATTCTCTCGGAAAAGTGCTTTAGTTGCCATGGGCTGGACCAGCAAAAAGGTGGACTCCGGCTTGATCTTGAGACCGGTGCTTTGAAGGGTGGAAAATCAGGGAAAGCGGCAATCACCCCGGGAAAACCAAATGATAGTGAACTCTTGGCTCGGGTCACTCATCCCGGAGATGACCGAATGCCTCCAAAAAAAAATGCAGTCCAGCCACTCAACGTGAAACAGATTGCTGTTCTTCAACAATGGATAACAGAGGGAGGCAAATACCAGAAACATTGGGCTTACCAAAAACCAATCAAGCCCGTCCCACCTGATGTAAATGCAGATACCGGTAATCCAATTGATCAATTCATAGTGGCAGAGCTTGAAAAGCTTTCGCTTCAGCTCTCCCCGACTGCAGAAAAGGCGAGACTCCTCCGACGTGTTCACCTTGACCTGACAGGTTTGCCGCCGACCTTAAAGCAACTGGATGCATTCCTTGAGGAGGATTCACCTGACGCATACACGATGGTTGTTGATCGCCTGCTTAAGTCCAAGCGATACGGTGAGCACTGGGCACGCCAGTGGCTCGACCTGGCACGTTACGCAGACTCCAATGGATTCCAAGCCGACCAATTGCGCGACAGTTGGGCATATAGAGACTGGGTTATCGATGCTATGAATGCCGACATGCCTTTCGACCAGTTTACTGTTGAACAGATTGCCGGTGACCTGCTCCCCTCGCCCACTCTGGCCCAGAAAATCGCAACCGGTTTTCACCGCACTCCCACCTGTAATGTTGAGGCAGGAGTTGACCCGGAGGAAAACCGCACCAACCAGGTTGTTGATCGAGTCAATACAACCGGTACAGTATGGTTGGGGACAACACTTGAATGCGCTCAATGTCACAGTCACAAGTATGATCCTTTCTCGCAGGAGGATTATTATAGAATATTTTCATTCTTTAATAATACGCCACTTGAAGTTGAGGGAAAAGGCGGGGTCAGTTACAATTTCTACGGTCCCAAACTGGATCTCCCCCTTTCCGGTGAGCAATCAGAAAAAATGGCACAAGTCGTCGCTCGATTGAGTGACGCAGAGACCGCCCTTGCCCTTGCAAAAAAGAAAGCGAATGCAGGTTTCAATCAATGGCTTAGTGAAAGAAGGAAAGAACTGACCCTGGATGTAAAAAAAGTCCCCGATTGGAAGGTCCTTGATTTCACCAGCTGGAAATCTTCCGGCAAGGAACCGTTCGAGTTACTGAAGGATGGTTCACTCCTTGCCATGGGAATCTCCGCCGACAAGACTCTTTACACTTTCGAGGCAAAGGCACCATCCACACGCATTGCATCGATCAAGCTGGATGCGCTGACCCATAAGTCTCTTAAGAAATCAGGCCCCGGACGAAATACCACCAACAAAAACCCTAATTTTGTCCTCTCCGAATTGTCTGTCTTTCTTCGGGGTCCCGACGGTAAGGAGATCCCCATTGCGCTAAACGGAGCGCAGGCCAGTTTCTCACAGGGCAGTTTTTCAGTCGCCCACCTCATCGACGGAAAGCATGAACCCCGCAATGGCTGGGCCATCGCTCCAGAGTTTGGCAAACCGCACTGGGCAACCTTCAACCTAACAACGCCCGTTACACCAGAACCCGGTTCATCCCTGGTGTTCAAGCTGAACCATGTTTATGGTGGGGGTCGTAATGTTGGCCGCACCCTTCTGTCCGTATCACCAACAGTTACTGCCGGTGGCAAAAGCTCATCAATTCCGAAGGATATCATTGCCCTTCTAAAGAAAAACAAACCCACAAAAAAGGAAATGGAGAAACTCCGTGAGCAGTGCATGAAGGAGCATCCCAAGGTCAAGTCGTTGGAAAAGGATGTGGACAATGCAAAGAAGGCTGGTGATGGAATCAAAAAGTCCTCCACACTTGTCATGGTCGAGATGGAGACAGCACGAAAGACAAACGTCATGATTCGCGGACAATTCATGGAAAAGGGAAAGGCTGTCTCCCCGGGCACCCCGGACTCTCTCCATGCATGGGATGAGAATTTCTCGGGAAACAGGCTTGGTTTCGCCAAATGGTTGGTTTCCAAGGAGAACCCATTGATGGCTCGTGTTACGGTCAATCGATGGTGGGGACAATTCATGGGCAGGGGAATTGTTTCCACGGAGGAAGACTTTGGTTCCCAGTCTGAACCACCCACCCATCCCAAGCTTCTTGATTGGTTGGCCATTGAATTCATGGAAAACAAATGGTCCATGAAGCACATTCATCGAACGATTGTCCTGTCCGACACCTACCGTCAAAGTTCCCGCATCACTCCCGAACTCCTCAAGCAGGATCCACTCAACAGGATGTATGCCCGAGGCCCTCGCTTCAGGATGACAGCTGAAATGATACGGGATAATGCGCTTCAGGTAAGCGGAATCCTTTCGGACAAGATGCATGGTCCACCCATTTACCCACCGCAACCTGACGGCCTATGGAAGCAGGTGGGCCGTAATGAACCCAAATATGCCGCCGCCACGGATGAGGATCGTTTTCGCCGTGGCATCTACATCATATGGCGACGTGCAGCCCCCTACCCCAGTTTCGTCAATTTTGATGGCCCGGATCGATCCGCTTGTCATCCACGCCGCAGTCGCACAAACACCCCATTGCAGGCACTTACACTCCTTAATGACGAAGCCTACATTGAGATGGCATTGGCATTTGCAGACAGTATTTTGTCCGGGAATCCCACACTATCCCTCGAAAAGAAAATACGACTTGCATTTCGCCGTACCGTTGCACGGGCCCCTACCCAGCAGGAAATTGCAGCACTCCATGAACTTTATAAGTCTGAAATCATAGACCTTAAAAGCAATCCCCTGAGAGCAACTGAGCTGATTGGTTCAATAAAGGGTTACAAGGCATCGCCTGGACTGGACCCCCAGGAATTGGCTGCATGGTTTGCCATTGCCAACACACTTCTCAACCTAGATGAAACGGTAACCAAGTCTTGATATAATTCAAAATGAACCCGGTTGATATACAGACCCTTTCAAGGCGTTCCCTTTTCCAGCATACCGGAAATGGAATTGGCGGCATTGCCCTGGCCAGCATGCTCCAGCAGGACCTTCTTGGTCGAAGCACAGGCATGCATCATCCTGCACGGGCAAAAAATATCATCTATTTTCACTTTGTCGGGGGCCCCTCACACCTTGACCTGTTTGACTGGAAGCCCGAACTGCAGAAACATGATGGTGAACTTTGTCCGGATGAATTCTTCAAGGGCAAGAGACTGGCTTTCATTCGAAAGCAACCGAAGTTACTTGGCACCGACAAGGGCGATAAATTCAGGTTTCAACCATGTGGCCAATCGGGCAATACCATATCCAACCTGCTCCCCAAGCTACAGCAGTGTGCGGATGAAATGTGCTTCATCCGAACCCTTCACACGGATCATTTCAACCATGCACCGGCGCAGATGTTCATGTCCACAGGATTTGGTCAATTCGGACGACCAAGCATGGGGTCCTGGGTCAATTACGGCCTCGGGACAGCAAATCAGGATTTACCCGGTTTTGTCACATTGGTTACCGGTCAGTACCCCGGTGCAGGCAACAGCATCTTTGGCAGTGGGTTTCTTCCATCCGTCTATCAGGGAGTCGAGTTTCGTTCAAAGGGAGACCCGGTATTATACCTCTCAAACCCCAAGGGCATGGGCAACAAGGATAGAAGGCGTACAATCGATGCCATCAACAAGCTGAACCGTGAAAACCTGGCGGATGTCGGTGACCCGGAAATTGCCACACGCATCAGCCAATACGAGATGGCTTACCGAATGCAGTCATCGGTACCGGAATTGATGGATTTAAATACTGAATCAAAGACAACCCTTGAACAGTATGGAGCCAAGTCGGGAGGAGCCAGTTTTGCAAACAACTGCCTTCTCGCGAGGCGTATGGTTGAACGAGGCGTTCGATTTGTGCAGCTTTTTGACCAGGGTTGGGATCACCATGGCGGGGTATTCAAGAGCCTTCCCGGCAAGGCAAAACTGGTTGACCAACCCATAGCCGCCCTGATTAACGACCTGAAGCAACGAGGACTGCTTGATGAAACACTGGTCGTGTGGAGTTCTGAGTTTGGTCGTACTCCCATGGCACAAGGCAATGGAAGGGACCATCACAAGGAGGCATTTACAGTCTGGATGGCCGGGGGCGGAGTCAAGGGAGGTCACGTTCATGGTCAAACCGATGAACTGGGATACAAGCCGGTGTTAAATCCTGTGCATGTCCATGATTTCAATGCCACCATCCTTCACCTGCTTGGCATCAATCACGAGCGTCTTACCTTCAAGTTTCAGGGTCGTAACTTCAGGCTCACGGATGTTCATGGCAACGTCCAGCATGAGATAATTGCGTAGAATACCTTCCTTACTGAGAGATATCTTGTTTCTCAACAGCGTGGGCGTCCAGACTCAGGAATAGTCTGTCAGGGTTGCGGTATTACTGGTTGGTAACACTAACCCGAAGGAAACCACTTCCATCCGTCGTTGGGATAAAGGCGGTAACTTCCGTAAAGCCTCCCCTGTCAACGCGGTTCACTGAGGCATTAGCCAAGTCAACCGGCTCCCAGTTCTTGAGATCAACAGATCTTTCTACGATATAGTTTACATCCGTTACCGACTTGTTCTCGGTATAACTGAAACTCACATAGGTGGCGCCACTTCCATCCTCAACGGTATCGACCAGCGGTTCAAAAGTGGATTCATTATTGGCGGGGTCGCTACCCAAGGCGTACTCAAGAAGATTACTCATGCCGTCACCATCCGCATCCTCCACAGCAGAAAGCAGGCTTTCCTCATCCAGCTCAGTGATCGTATCGTCAGCTTCGGCAACAGATGCAGCTGCGGCAACAGTCAAATCCGCACTGAGCGTGAAACTTCCAGCCGCATTGGTTGCAATAATGCTGTAGATTCCGGAGTCGGAGGCTTTGACTCCCCTAAGGGACAGTTTGTTTGCCACCTGACCAGATATATCTGCCCCATCTTTCTGCCATTGATAGGTCACCGGTTTGCCACCCGATATACTTGCTGAAAAAGTGGCTGTCTTACCGTCAGCCAGGCTCAAGGACTTGAGGGTCTTGGTTGAGTACGGCTTCAGCATTACCGTTACCTTTGCTGAGGATGTCTGCACAGAGCCGACACTGTTCTTGATGACACAGTAGTAACTGCCGGCATTGACTACTCCTGCGGTCGCAATGGAAAGATCTGCCGTCTTGGCTCCGCTCACTCCGTCACCATCCTTGACCGCCTTCTTATCCTTGTACCATACGTACGTGGAAGTGGTTCCCTTGCTGTCGAGGCTGGTGGCAACGACACTTAAGTTGACTGCATCCCCCTCGTTGACGGAACTGGCAACTGGCTGGGTGGTGATTCTTGGTGCAAAATAGACAATGAGTGTGGCTTCATCACTGGTGGTTATACCGCCTCCGTTGATGGCCTTGACACGATAGCGACCGGCATTGTTGGTGGATACCTTGCTGAATGCCAGTTCCGACTTCGTGGCCTTGGACACTTCCTGCCAGGATGCTCCGTCATCGGTGCTTTTCTCCCATTGGTAGCTTGGATCAGGGTCACCATTGGCGAATGCCTTCAGGGTAACCTTCCGAGCCTCATTCAGGCTGTAGCTGCGTGGATGGGTCTTGAAAGTAGGTACAATATACATACCAAGGTCGCCTCCCTTGCTGTAATCACTACTGGCAACGTTATCAACAACACATCGGTACTCTCCAACAGTTCCGGACTGTACATCTGCAACCGTCAAGGTTGCGGATGTCGCACCCTCAACAGCAGCCCACTTCCTGGATTTCGGGTCGAACTTCTCCCACTGGTAGGTAATCGTTCCCCCACCGGTTGCGGTAACTGAAAGTGTGCCCCCGGTACCCATCACGAAAGAGGCGTCAACCGGATCGTCTGTCACCTCGACAGCACTGATAATAGATACATTAAACTCATCACTGGTCATCTTGCCGGCTCCATTCTCGACCTCGACCTGATAGGTACCATTGTCCCTTGCTGCCGACACCTTCTTGATGGTCAGCCTGCTCTTTGTGGCCTTGGGAATCTCTGAACCATCCTTGTACCACTTGTAACGAAGGGTCTTGCTTCCTGTGACATCCACTTCCAAGGTCGCATTACTGCCGGTTGCAAAGAGCATGTCCTGCGGTTGGATGACGAAAGCAGGTGGATCCAGCACCGACAAGCGAGCCGTTTTGCTGTTTACTGATCCGGCGCTGTTGCTGACAACAACACGGTAGTTGGTTGCATCACCCAGGGCGGTGCTGTCAATGGTGAAGGTTGCCAGGGTGCCCCCGGGAATGTTTTTCCACTTTCGATTTTCCTGCTTCTGCCATGCATAGGTCGGGTCAGGCTTGCCCGTAGCCTCGACTGTAAAGCTTGCACTCCCGCTGGTTGCCGCACCCTGATGAGTCGGGTGCACCGTAATCTTGGGTGAAATTACATCCGGTTCCGGAGGTGCGGTTGGTTTCTCCAGTTCATAAAGTTTGTCCACCTCGCTGGCTGCAAGTGACCTTTCCCAGACACGCACATCATCAATAAGCCCCTTAAGGTATGTGCCGGCCTCATCTCTCCCGATGGTGAGGGTGGTTCCTGACGACGTATTGAGGGCAGTCCCCGTTGACCCTGACCCTGTGATTGTCTCAACAGAATTATCGACATAAACAGCTGTGTCATCCAGTGATCCATCCTGTGGAACACTGACAACGACATGGTGCCATAGCCCGTCCATGAGGTCGGTGGTGCCAGCAAGCGTCCCACCCTCGGCGGTCACGACAATCTCACCACTGGAACCAATACCCAATGCAAACTCCTTGCCGGAGGAACCCCAATACAGGACTCCACCGGATTGACCGGCCTCACCCAGGACCCACATGGAAACCGCACGTTGACCGGCTCCACCCACACCCTTGTAGCTTCCTGCCTCCACGGTGCTCTTGTCGCCACTGAACCGCATGGCGTTCTTTCCGGCATTGAAGCGATCCTTGGTAAAACTGACGCTCTTGAGTTTTCCGTGATTACGGGCTGGAGACATGTCGTATGCCTTACCCTTGAATACATACCAGAGTCCAATCCTGTCCTGCTCGAGGAATGGAAAGTCAGATGAATCATTCAGGGTAGTGCCATGGAAGGCCTCGGTCTTGTCATCATGACCATCCCCATCAGAATCAACCAGAAGCGGATTGGAGGAATGGGTGTTCATCTCCTCGCCATCGGTCAAACCGTCATCATCCGTGTCCTTGTCTTCCGGATTGGTACCCAGGCTCTTTTCATAAAGGTCAGAAAGACCATCCTCATCGGAATCCTCGGATGTATCCCCAAAGTACGCCAGGACCTTCTTGTGTCCGTCCATCGTTATCTTGGTCTCCGTTTCAGTGCCGGAGGCATCCCCGGACCATCCGGCGAAATCATTACCATTGGAAGGGACGGCGGTCAGGGTGACTTCTGCGCCGAGCTTGTAGGCACCTCCACCAAGGACTGTACCTGAGCCAAATGGATCAGCAACAACCTCGAGGCTATAGAGCTGGTCATCGGGATTGGATGTATCCTCAAAGATTGCGGTGATCTCCTTGTCCAGGTCGTCATCTGCACCGGTTGAATTCAGGCTAAGTAAAAGTGTGGTGCCGGTACCCAGGTTATTCCCGGCAGCATCCTCCCACCGAAGGAAATTTGCATTGGCTGAGGCGGGTGTGGCAATGAGGGTTGCAGTCGCCCCAATTTCATAGACACCGCCACCTGTCACAGACCCAAGGTGTGCAGGGACAAGCGCCACGATCACCTCGGCACGCGGATCACTTGGTGCTGGAACCAGCGGGCGTACGGTTATGGCGTATTGGTACCATGTCTTGTTGAAATCCTTGCGGTAGGAAATACGCATCCGGGACTTGTCGGTATTGCCACTACCCCCCCGAACCGTACGGACCAGCCAGTTTTCCGCATTGACCTTATCGAAGATGGTCTTGTCAGACATATCTGGACCCTTGGGGTCCTTGGCGGATGCATCCGCTTCAAAATACCAGTTCTTCCAGTGCCAGTCCCAGCACATCTCCCATGCATTGCCGTTCATGTCATAAAGGCCAAAGCCATTGGGTTCCAGGCTGCCCACCGATCGCAGACTGCGGATTATGGTATCCTGGTCATAATGGGTAAACTTGGAGTCCAGCGTGTTGCTGTTGGCATAGGTGAGTCCTGCAACACCGCCGCGAGCCGCCTTCTCCCATTCCGATTCTGTGGGAAGGCGATACCCCTTGGCCCGCCAGTCCACATTGGATTCATAAATTTTTTGCCCGAGGTGGCTCTCCTCATTCCCGGCATCCGCATTCTTGTCACGCTTGCGGCCACGGAAGACCGTGGTCCTTGCAGCATCCTCGTAGTATACGGGGGTCAACTCCTCCATTTCAGAAAGGGCATTGGCAAATGCAATGGCATCCAGCCAGGTAATGGCCGTGATGGGGAAATCATCCTTGTATCCACCATCGATGTGGGCCCGGTTGCGCCCGTTGACAACGGTAGGATCAAACATGAAGCTGTACGGGGTCTCCTGCTGGATTGACCAGTTGAAGACATCATAGAAATCCTTCTTGGAGGTCTCATGCTCATCCATATAGAATGCACTGACCAGCGGGGTGATGACCGGTTTCTCCCCATGGTAGCGGGCATCGCCCTGTGAAAAGTTGCCAGAGGGAACCAGTTTCATGGAATCCGGCAGGCCGTAGTCAAAGTGGGCAAGAACACGAAGGGTGCGATCCACGGTCACCTTCAGGACAAGCGGGCTCGATTCATCCACGGGTTGGTCAACCCCGTTGATACTCCAGTGGGTGAAGACACAGCCGTATTTCGGGTCAAGTTCCTTGGCCTGGACAGTGATCTCGGTACCATGCTGGATACTGCCTCCGCCCCAGGCATAACCATGACGCTCCGGAGTCACGCCAACCACAACCTTGTGATACCCCTGAGTGAAGCTGGTGATGATGTCCTTGTTCCCATCCGCATCAAACTCCAGCGGGTTTTCAGCGGAGAAACCTCCCGCCACGTCACCGCTGTGACCGGAGAAGGTGTAGCCCGGGCTGTTTTTCACGACAAGGCTCACGGCTTCACCATCGGTGTAGTACCCGGCACCGGCCACCAGTCCGCCATCCACGGGAATCTTGGTCACATCGACCAGGTGTCCACCGGGGTTGGCAGCGTTAATGATGGTGATGGTGAAGGTCTTTACAAAAGTGAGGTCCGCGCTGTCCGTCACCTCCACATTGATCTTGTAGGAGGCTGCAGCAGTGTCATCGAACATGTGGTTGGAGACCAGTTGATCCCCATCGATAAAGAAAAGCTCGTTGTTGGTCCCGGCTGCACCACTGACCAGTGCAAAGGTGTGGCTGTCATCCTCATCACCATCGACAGCGGTCAGTGTGCCGATCAATGTACCGGTGCGCTCATACTTCTTGATTGAGTTGCCATCCAGGTTGATACCGGTTGGCGCATCCGGGGCATCGGTTATGGTTATGGATAATGCCTGATTGAATGTAAGGCCACCGGCATCCGTCACCCGGACCAGTATGCTGGCCACCGGGGTTGTCTTGCCGGAAATCAACTGTGCAACCTGGAGCTCATCACCAACAATCTTGAACAGGTCATTGTGGGTGCCTCCAGCCCCGTCCACCAGGGTGAAGGTGTGGGAATCCCCGCTGTCCGTGTCGGTCGCGGATAGTGTGCCGACGAGTGTATCATTCGGCAGGCCCTCCATTACGGATTCGTTGTCGAGCGTGACCCCCAGGGGAAGTTCATTTACATTGGTTATGGCAATTGCAAAGGATATCTCCAGGGAGTTCCCTCCTGTATCCGTCGTGCGGACCCGTACAGAAGTGGCGGGGGATGTTTCAAAGTCCAGGTTGGCGGAAGCCTTGACCTTTATGTTGCCCTCCGCATCGATGGTGAAGTTCTTGTTCCCTATATCTCCATCCCCACTGACAAGGCTGTAGACAAAGGCCTCGGCTCCATCCGGGTCTTCCGTGGTAAAGCTGCCGACCAATGTATCCGTAGCGGCATTCTCCTCCACGGAAACCACCTCGCCCGAGGTGCCGTCCAGGGTAATGCCCGTGGGTGGTTCACTCTTGTTGCCAATGTTGATCAGGATGTCCGTCACCGTGTTCAGACCACCGGAATCGGTCGCAATCACACGAAGGGTGCGGGTCGGCTGTGTATCATAGTCAAAGGCTGTCTTCGTAACCAGGCTTGTTCCCTTGAACTGAAAATGCTCGTTGTCAATCTCGTCGGTATCCTCAGCAAGGGTCACCACCACCTTGTCCCCGCGGTCGGGGTCCAGGGCCACCAGTTTGCCAAGGCGGAACCCGGCCGGTGCATTCTCCTCTACAAGGGTGATATCCAGGGTTGCATTGAAGGGGGCCTCGTTCACATCGGTCACGCCGACCTGGAAGATATTCTCGATGGAGAGACCGCCAGAGTCGGTCCCCTTGATCCGCACACTGTACTCGTTTTTGGTTTCAAAGTCTGCTGAGGGAACGAGCTTCAGGTCGTCCCCGTCGATGGTAAAGAAGGAGTTGTCGGTATCGCCATCGCCGGCAGTGAGGGCGAAGGAGGTGGTGCCAGTAGATGTCCCACTTTCGAGATTGTAGAGGGCGGTAACTTCCTCGACTGAAAGTGCACGGCCGTAGACGCGCACATCGTCCAGACGGCCTTTAAGGTGTTCACCCAGTTCCTCCTCGTTTTCCCGCCAACCATTCTTTCCCAAGTATGAATTTGAGGGGACCGGAGCATTCATTGACCCGGTCAATGCCGTAGCCTTTGCGGTACCATCGATGTATAAACTGGCGTTCTGGCCGTCCCATGAACCAACAAGGTGATACCAGTTGCCGGTGGGAACTGTCATTTTATCTGTGTCGATATAGGCATCGTTATTGCCTCCCACATGGAGTCTGGAGAACATGGACCCTTCAAGTAGGTGGGCGAAGAGACCGATATCTACATTGGCCGTAGCATAAACAGCCTCAAACCATGGTAGGGTGTTCACCCCGTCGTGATAAACCCACGAGGCAATCGTAAAAGCACCGTCCAGTTGATGGCTCCCAACATCGATGTAGTCATCCACCCCATCAAAGTAATAGGAACTTGTATCTGTCCCCTGCCTGTCAGGGCCCAGGCTTGCCCCGTGGACGACGCCATCATGCCCGTTGCCGGTTTCATCCTTGGCATCTCCGTTGAATGGATAGTAGGCCACGAGGCCGTTGGTGAAATCAAACTGGGTATTTCCACTGACGGGATCGACCGTTGGGCCACCTGCCCCATCTGAATCGAGAAGGACCAGCTTCCCGATGATGGTGTCGGTGGGTTCATTCTCCGCGATGGTGTCGTTGCTGAGGGTGATGTCGGTCGGCACATCATTGACATCGTTCACCGTGATGCTCAGCGGGAATTCCCCCTGAGCCTTCCGCTTGTCATAGACACGGACCACAACCTCCAGCGTGGGTTGGGTCTCGAAATCATAGGGCATCGTGGATACCAGGTTGCCATCCGCCACGGCGAAGAGCTTCTTGTCCCGGCCACCGACAATGGAGTAGGTGTGCGAATCCACGGCATCGGGGTCCACCGCGGTCAGGGCCCCGATCACGGTGCCCTTGGGTTGATTCTCGTCCACGCTGTCCGATGCGATGGTCAGGCCGGTCGGCGGGTCATTGGCGTCGATGATCCGGATGGTCAAGGCCTGCACAAAGGTCAGCTTGCCCCGGTCGGTCACCTCGACATGGACCGTCTGCTCCTGCACGACATCAAAGTCAAATACGTCGTTGGTACGCAGTGTGGTTCCTGAAATGGTGAAGCGGGCGTTCTGGTTGGTCTCCCCTTCCGGTGCATCGACCAGTTTGTAGGTGTGCTTCTCGCCG
>Ga0209661_1001103_pt1 | contig 13651 bp, 15 predicted proteins | sample SaaInlV_120m_DNA_2_FD_184660 | JGI IMG/M metagenome (GOLD analysis project Ga0209661, IMG submission 184660) | Marine microbial communities from expanding oxygen minimum zones in the Saanich Inlet - SI072_LV_120m_DNA (SPAdes) (version 2) | ecosystem: Environmental > Aquatic > Marine > Intertidal... | reverse complement strand
GAATAGAAGACCGTATTGAAGAACTGATTGATCTATTCGGAAAAAAACAGCATTGCCTCTTTGAAGAACTTTTTGAAAGTGACAATGCTAGAATTTGGTTTATAGTCACTTTCATGTCAATTCTGGAAATGGTCCGGTTACATCTTATTAGCATTGTGCAGGTTGATCAGTTGGGAGCAGTTCACTGTTCTGTCCATGAAGATTTTAAACAAAACAGTAGTGATTGGTTCCATCTGCAAAACAGCAATGGAAAAGAGGCGGAAGCCCTGCTAAAAGCAAGTTAAACGCTCGTCTTAATTTTTTTTTGGAACAGTTGGTCTGTTGTTCATAAAGTATTTAATTCAGAAACTTGCAGATTTTCGACAATGTTTTATTTTTCAGTCTGTATGAAAACATCAAGTGTATGAATCATGCATGTTTCAATGATTCTGTAGAAAATCATTTTCTGTTGAAGAAGCTTTTGTTTCAAATAAAGCGAACAGAAAAATTTCAAACTCCACTTCCTTCGTAAAAAATGTCCCGGATTTTACAGCTGAAACTTATTTTTTTGGGGCTCATAGTTCTACTTTTACCGAACCTGTCTCCGGCAAGTCCGTCCCCCGGACTGAAAATCATTGCAATTGTACTTTCTAAAACTTGCCCCCTGCCTGATGGTCCGGACATGAGCATTGACTCTCCGAATTCGATTCTTAAATCCATGTCTAATCCTGACTGTCCTAAACATGGTGATAATCAATTAGTTCAAACTGCTATTGCCAATCAAGGTTCTGCAGCAAAACAGGTCGGTGTTGAAATTAAAATTAAAGTAAATTCAGAGGAGCTAAAAACAAAGCGGCACCGCAAAGTCTACACAATTCAGGCAGGTGACACAGCAAGGGTACTGCATGAAATTGCTTTGGAAAATACCGGACGTTATCAAATTTCCGTCAGAGTTTGGGATGCGAAGTTTAAACGTATTTTAGTTAACACCACTCCGGGTGATGAGCGTTATTTCTTCATCGCTTCGCCTCAAGACGTAGAAGTCGCTAAAACTCAACTTGCGTCAGGAGTGGTAGTTTCAGGGAAACGCATCATTTCGCCTTTGAAATTTGATCCTCCGGATTTACGCTGGGAATCAGTGCAAATTTTACCGAAGCACGCATTGCGTGGTGAAAAGCTAAGGTTACGTCTCAATTTAATGAATGCAGGCGGAGATATTGTCAGGGATATTGCTGCGAAGATTCAATATTACAATGTCAAACAACCGATGCGTAAATCTGTCATTGCTATGCCCAGTACACGTGTAATGGCTCCTGGAGAAGTAATAACTTTCGACTTGGAATACATTCTTCCCGATGATCAACTATTAGGGAATTACCAGATAATTGCCACAGTTGACCCTGAAAACGACATTGAAGAACTGAAGGAAAATAATAATATTGCTAAGTCAAACGTCATCAAGCTGAGTGACATTAAGCTGCTTTTACCGACTGACAAATTTAGCTTTGAAGAAAATGGACTCTTCCTTTTTCAGTGGGACAGTCTGGCCTTCAGTGAATTCAAAATTCAAGTTGGTGTAGATGAAAAATTTGAAGATTCTGGATCATATTTTGATTTACCTCAAGGAAATCGCTGGATTGCAGACAAGGAACTGGTTCCGCTGGCAGGTGAACTGCCGGGAATGGCGATGGGATTAATGAGAGCAAAAGCAAAGAATCAACTCTACTGGAGGGTGATCGGACGTCAAGCCAGCGGACAACAGGCAATTTCCGGAATTAACAGATTCAGCATAACGCCGGTTAGTTCAGATTCTTCATGATTTTTCCATACTTTTGTAAGACACACAAAATAGTCTAAGACTTATGTTATTAAAGTTATTTCTCGCCTTTACCATCATTCCCGTTGTTGAAATCTACTTGTTGATACAAATAGGCTCAGCATTTGGAGTTTTTACTTCAATTGCTCTGGTAGTTTTTACTGGATTTTTAGGTGCATATTTAGCCCGTATTCAGGGATTACAAACCTTATTCCGCATCCAGGAAAGTTTAAAAGAAGGGCACATGCCGTCCGGAGAACTGCTTGACGCACTGTTAATTGGAGTAGCAGGTCTTGTACTGCTCACTCCGGGTTTTTTAACAGACACAGTCGGGTTTGCCCTGCTGATTCCGAGCACCAGAAATGCGATTAAAGCTTGGCTGCAGAGTAAGATTAAAACTCAATATATGTCCGAAAGACCGGAAGACACAATTATAGAACAGTAGTAAATCCGGGCATTCACTCCTTCAAATCCACAATAATTTTCACTAACAATCACAACTTTTTGGGCTGAACATCTTGCTCTTTAGTGAGTATCTGGTACCCTGTCGACAGGGGGTAGGGAAAATCATTTCTACTACAAACAACATTTATTACAAAATGGTGACACCATGTCAGACACAGCAAAACTTGAAGTCAATCAAAAATCTGTTGATCTCCCTCTGATTAAGGGCAGCGAAGGTGAAATTGGCATTGATATTAGCAAACTACGTTCACAAACAAACGTAATAACTCTTGATCCAGGCTTCGTCAATACAGGCTCCTGTGAAAGCGGTATCACATTCCTTGATGGTGAGAAAGGGGTCTTGCGCTATCGAGGTTATCCAATTGAACAACTTGCTGAAAAGTCCAATTTCCTTGAAGTCAGTTATTTACTGATTTACGGTGAATTACCCTCAAATCAGCAGTTGCACGATTTTGAATACAATGTTAAACGTCACACTTTGTTGCACGAAGATGTACGTCATATTTATCAGGCTTTTCCCAAGGACGCACATCCAATGGCAATTCTTTCAAGCATTGTCTGCGCGCTTTCCACTTTCTATCCTGATTTCAGTGCAACCGATAGTGATGCGGTAGATTTGGCAATTTGGCGTTTGATGGGCAAACTGCCGACTATTGCAGCCTGGTCATACAAAAAAAATATCGGCCAGCCCTTCGTTTATCCGATTAACGAGTTTACATATGCCAAAAACTTTCTGAATATGTTGTTTGGAGTACCTACCACAGATTACGAGGTTCCACCGGAATTTGTGCAGGCCCTGAACGTACTTTTCATTTTACATGCAGATCACGAACAGAATTGCTCAACATCCACAGTCAGATTAGTTGGCAGTAGTGAGGCGAACTTGTTTGCCTCAATTTCAACTGGAATCGCCGCACTATGGGGACCGTTACACGGTGGTGCAAATCAAGCTGTCTTGGAAATGCTCGAACAAATTCACAAGGACGGCGGAGATGTACAAAAATTTGTAAAACTGGCCAAAGACAAGGATTCCGGTTTCCGTTTAATGGGCTTCGGGCATCGTGTATACAAAAACTTTGATCCGAGAGCCACAATTCTAAAAGAGTACTGTGATAAAATATTAGCTTTGCTGGGAACACCTGATCCTTTGTTGGATATTGCCAAACAACTCGAGGAAGCAGCTCTGACTGACGAATATTTTATTGAGCGTAATCTATATCCAAATGTGGACTTTTACAGCGGAATTATCTACAAAGCTCTGGGCTTTCCAACAGATATGTTCACCGTACTTTTTTCTATAGGACGCCTGCCGGGCTGGATTGCACATTGGCTGGAAATGCGTAATGGTGTTTCAAAGATTGGGCGGCCACGCCAGATTTATACAGGCGAAACTGAGCGGAATTATGTTTCTCTTGGCCAACGTAACTGACTTCTACCTTCCTCAATAGACGCTTCCTATGCCTGATATTTCAATGAGGGAGCAGCTGCTGATTGCTTTCATGTTTCTGCTGGTTTTTCTGCTGGCAGGAATATGGGGTATGCAGCAACTCAACCGTCAGGAAAAAAACCTGCTGCTGCAACTTGATCAGCAAGATCTTCAAATCAAGCAAATCCGTGCACTCTCTGGTGAATGGGATCAACTGCGTCGTACACCAACCGTGCCTGTTATGCCTCAGGCTCTTAGTTCTTTCGTAGAAAATATCGCACGCTCACTAGTGATTCAGGACAATTTACAACTTAATGTGCTGACCAATGTTCAAAAAGGAACAGAGGGTGTCAAAGTCGGTTTAGACAGACTTAAACTGGATCAGCTTTTGTCTATGCTTTATAAATTGGAAAATCATCGCCCAGTTTTACGGACTTCACATTTGAGTATCAGTATCAGCCCTGGTAACAGGCAGGTACGAGCCTCGTTTCAGGTACACAAGCAACAGGAAGGTTGAGGCAAATGCGGTTTTTAAAACGTTTATTATTATTTATAATCGGACTGCTGCTGATTTTTGTGCTGGCATTTTGGGGTTTTAAAGAGAATTTTCCCGGCAAATCAATCGCGGACGCGCTTCAGTTACGTTTGACAACACAAACAGGAATTCCAGTTGAGATTGAAGCTTTAGAGTTGGGGTGGTTAAAAGTAAGCACAGCCGAAATTGCCTTCCGAACTCCTGAATGGCTGGCAGCAACTCCGGATCTACGACTGCTTATTCTTGAAAATGTAGAAGCGCCATTTTTGCCGCTTATAACTTCCGGAAAAGCAAAAATACTTGGACAACTCCATGGAGGCACAATCGAGGTTTCTACTGACTTGCAGTCCAGGAAGATGCTCGATATTTCTCTTGCAGGAGTAGAACTTGAACAAGTACCACTAATTGCCGCACTTCCATATGCCTTTGTTTCTGGAGGTCTTTCCTTATCTTCTCAAATCGAAAATATAAATGCCCTGCAGAATCAACAAGCGCGCTTTCCGGAAGGCAAACTAAAAGGTCGACTTAGTAACGCCCAAATCCGTATCGCCGGAGGAGCAGCCCTGCTTAATCTGCAAATCCCTGAACTTGATTTTTCAGAGGTACTGTTTGACGTGCAGTTCGGACCTTTAATTGCCATCCGGAAAATTCAAATAAAAGGATCTTTGGATGGTACAATTGAAGGTACAATCCGCCTCAATGAGAAACGTCCGCAGATGTCATTAATTGATCTGAATATAGAACTCACGCCTTCAGCTGATCTCAAAGAGGAAATCAGTAGCTTTAGTACTATGCTGCGTTCATTTCAGTGCGGTGAGACAATTAAAGTTAATCTAAAAGGCTCGTTAAACCGTCTCAACTTTCCTACAAGAAATAAATGCTGAACCGGCCCTCCTGTTACCTATGTTTTATTTGCTGAGTTAGCATTCAAGCAGTGTATTTACTGTTTATTCTTCCCCAAATAATTCAACAAATATTTTACTACTATCCCCTTTAGTACTCCTTCCTTTTTTCCTTTTTCAGGATGTATATGGTATCACCCTTCTCTTTTTTCTATGCCTTCCAAGCGTTATCATCTATACTAAATTAAATAATTAGCACATACGTATATTTACTAATTGTACTGTCTTAAATGTTTTATAATAATAATTTATCAAAGATATTTAATACGAATTCCTTAGAAGGTGAAACTGATGCAGAACAATTTCTTAAATCTCAAGGCCGATGATCGTGTAAAGGTGACAGGTTACGGTCAGGGAGACCCAATTTACCGGAGCAAACTATTATCTATGGGATTGATACCAGGCGTTCTTTTCAGTGTAATTAGAACCGCCCCCATGGGTGACCCTCTTGAAATACTCGTGAACGGCTTCCATTTATCTTTACGCAGGCAGGAAGCTGACATCTTGAACATTGAAATGGTGAAACAATGAAACCACTTACGGTAGCAATTGCGGGGAATCCTAATTCCGGAAAAACAACCCTGTTTAACCTATTAACCGGTTCACGGCAGAAAGTAGGAAACTGGCCTGGAGTGACAGTAGAGAAAAAAACTGGGCCATGTAAAATATCCGGAGAAGATGTAAATATAGTCGATCTTCCAGGAATCTACTCTTTCAGTGCTGCTTCACCGGATGAGCAAATTGCTAGGGATTTTCTACTGTCTGAAAACGCGGACGTAGTGGTTAACATCCTCGATGCAACTTCTCTGGAACGCGGGCTTTTCCTTAGCATGCAGTTACTGGAAATGGGCATACCCGTAATCGTTGTAGCAAACATGATGGATCAGGTCAAAGAACTTAATCTTCAACTGGACATCGAAGGGCTTTCGCATGAACTAAACTGCCCTGTTTTGCAAATGACTGCATCTAAACAACAAGGATTAGAAGAGCTTAAATTGTTGTTGGGAGAGGTTTCAAGAGAACCGACAACTTCTGTTAATCCAGTACAGTGGCCGCAAGCTATTCAGCAAGTACTACCGCAAGTATCTGCACTGATTGAAAAAGAACAGACCATTAATTTACGAAATGAACATTCCAGAAACTGGATGAGTTTATACTTACTTGAATCCGACCAGCACATTCCAAGCCCGGAATATTTTTCTACAACAGCAATCTCTGAACTTAATAATCTCCGTAAACAGGTCGCCTCAGAGCTGGGAGAAGATCTTGATCTTGTCTTGACTGACCTGCGTTACGGACGTGTAAGAGAAATCACCGGTAAAACTTTAAACCGCACCAGAGAGGTCTCCAGAACTCTCACTGATCGTCTTGACACTTTAGTGCTTAACCGCTTTCTTGCTATCCCGATATTTCTACTTTTCATGTACCTTACTTTTATGGTGACGATAAATGTCGGAGGCGCCTTCATTGATTTTTTTGATCAGCTAACAGGTGCGATAACGGTTGATGGTTTCAGATACATCCTTGAGAAACTTGGAATTCCGGAACTTTTGGTAACTCTGCTAGCTGATGGTCTGGGCGGAGGTATCCAAACCGTCTCAACTTTCATTCCTCCTATTTTCTTCATGTTTCTCTGTCTCACCATCCTTGAGGATTCTGGATATATGGCCCGAGCCGCCTTCGTGATGGATCGACTTATGCGCACCGTGGGATTACCCGGAAAAGCAATGATTCCAATGATGGTTGGCTTTGGCTGCAGTGTGCCGGCTGTAATGGCAACAAGAACTCTTGAAGACCGCCGTGAAAGAACACTAACCGCGATGTTGGCACCAATGATGTCCTGCGGTGCGAGGCTACCTGTTTACGCACTTTTTGCTGCAGCATTTTTTCCAGTACAGGGACAAAACATTGTTTTCGCACTTTACCTGATAGGCATTCTGATGGCTGTCTTGACGGGACTGCTCTTAAGAAATACCCTTCTACAAGGAGATAGTGCCCCTTTTGTTATGGAACTGCCTTCTTATCATGTACCTACTCTAAGAAGCATTCTTATGCATACCTGGGAACGTCTAAAAAGTTTCCTGATCCGTGCTGGACGAGTGATTCTGATCATAGTTGTGATATTGAGTTTTTTAAACAGTATTGGTACTGATGGGTCTTTCGGCAACGAGGACAGCGATAGTTCAGTGCTGAGTAAAATTGGAATGACCATCACCCCCATCTTTACTCCAATGGGCATCAGTGACGAAAACTGGCCCGCAACAGTAGGGCTTTTTACCGGTATTTTCGCCAAGGAAGCAGTAGTAGGCACTCTGGACTCACTTTATGCCGGATTGGACGCCAAAGAGGGTGCTAATCCAGAAGATAAAGAATTTGAGTTGTCAGAAGCTGTTAAAAACGCATTTGCCTCCATTCCGATTGGAGTACTAAGTGTCGCTGATACTATTACTGATCCATTGGGAATTGGGGTTGGCGAGATAAAGGACATTGCCACTGCAGCTGAAGAACAAGAAGTTTCCAAGTCCACTTTTGGCGCCATGATTAAACGCTTTGACGGAACTGCTGGCGCTTTTGCCTATCTACTTTTCATTTTGCTTTATGCTCCATGCGTTGCCGCTTTAGCCGCCATTTGGAGAGAAATAAGCCCGGGATGGGCTGTGTTTTCTTCAGTCTATCTCTCTGTATTGGCTTGGAGTGTTTCAGTTCTATACTATCAGTCAGCGACTTTCACCCAACATCCACAGAGTTCAATAACATGGATTATTACGATTACATTGTTGCTTTCTGCAGGAATTATTGGACTAGCACGTTTTAACAACAAACAGTCAACCAGGTCCCTAAAGCTGATTTAAGAACTCTATGAACAACTTATATAAAATATAGTCATGTTCGGCAGCACAACAAATATATTATGATATTATTTGAAATTAGAGATTATTTGCGTAAACACAAGAATGTTTCACTTGGTCAGTTATGTGAGTACTTTAAAAGTGATGAAGGCGCAATGGAAGAAATGCTTGGAGTATGGTCACGCAAAGGAAAATTAAAAACAATTCAGACAACAAGACTCTGTGGCGGTTGTTCTGAAAAGAAATGTGAACGTGACCGATTATTCCAATGGATAGAAGCTTAATTTAATCCCACAATTTCTTTTTTGTTAACTGATTTTTTTAATTACTAAACTAAAATCAGTTGAGCCCATCAAGAAAAAATGTAGACCATGAACCTTTGTTTTTAAGTTCCACTTCGCCTCTTGGAGTAAAACTTCCGGAGCCTTCCAAATAATCTTTCGTTTTTTCTGAGATGTGAATTTTTCCGCTTTCACCGCTGCTTTCCAGTCTTGCAGCAATATTGACCGCATCCCCCCAAATATCAAAAGTATTTCCGGCAGTTCCAGCGATAACCGGTCCTGAATGAATACCGATCCGGAGTTCCCAGCGGGGCTTTCCGAGTACTTCATACTGAATGTTTGTGCCTTCCACAAACTTGAGCATGTCCATTGCCGCAGCACATGCTTCTTGAGCATGGTTTTTTTGCTGAGATGGTATTCCACCAACACACATATAGCAGTCACCTACCGTTTTGACTTTTCGTACATTGTGTTTTGAAATAATTCTGTCAAAACCACTGAAAAAAGTGTTAAGTGTCTCCAGAAGCTCACCAGGATCACTGTTTTCCACCAAGTTGGTAAAACCGACAAAATCCGCAAAAATGATACTTGTTGCTGAATAGTAATTCCCCTTGATTTGGCTAGACTGTTCTTCAGTTTTAACTTCCGGAACTGAGACTCCTGTTGAATTTATTTCTTTTTCCAGCATGTGTACAATTTGATCTGATAAGAGTCGCAAACCATCGATCTGCTGATGATCTAGATTTTTAGACTTAGGATCAAATACACAGAGTGTACCTATTGAAAAACCTCGTGAGCTCATCAACGGCAAGCTAGCATAAAATCGGAAGCCGGGATCAAATGGCATGTTTTGCCAGTTCTTGGTCCGATGATCCTCTAAAATATTTTCAATAATAAGTGGCTGCCCAGGTTTGGCTAGACCAAATTGACAAATAGATACTTCCCGTGGCATTTCTTCCATCATGTCGATTTGTTCAGGCTCGAAACCAAAACTAGCCTTACACTGTTGGACATTTGAACCTAAGATGTTGATAGTACTTTGAGGACAGCCTGTAAGGTAAGTAGCTACCTGAGTAATGGAACTGTAACGGGATTCACTACTCAGGTTTAGATCTAATATCCCCAGTCGCTTAACTTCTTCAATCCTCTGGTCTTCATTAAACAGATTTTGTACAGGGATTATTCCGGCTTTAACCCCAGCTTCCCTCAGCATTTTTATATGCTCTTTCTTTTCGGATTTTTCCATTTATACCAATTTTATCTCCTAGAGAGTCAACTTCTTTGGTGAAAAAATAATTGTCCTGAGAAAACATTACCGTAGTCCTCTGCACCAGAGTTAAAGATTATCCCATTCACTGGAAATGATACGTTAGCAGAATTGCGAATTATTGAAAGCTTTATACACATAACTTTTAGCTAGAGATGAATAAAGTTGAAACCTTCAGTAATCCAAATAACAGCAGGAAATTCCAGCTAAAGTTATTAGCAGATTTTATAGTTGATTGTAAATTCAAGGCAAACGAGGTTGGGGCTCAATCTGCCAATGTGGCCGCAAGGCAAAACTTAAAGAAATTTGAGAGGATTTTTAATGGAATTCAGAGGAAGCCGAAATATGCGCCTAAAAGAGTTGAGTCGACAAAGCGGCAAATTACGGCTTTTGTGTTATTGAAACAATGCTCAATTCAGCATTGTCATGAAGTGGTCTTAATTGATAATGAAATCAATGCGCAGATTAAATGCAGGTTTACCGTCATAAGCAGCACTGTTCGGCATCATAAAATATGAGAAGGAATAATTAAAGTCTGTATTTTCTCCAATTTTATGATTAAATCCAAACCAGGGTTCTACGAACACACCACCTTCATCTGTGGTAGTAGTTCCATCATACGATTTACCACCGGCACCACCAGCAGTTATACCCCAGTCCACAAATATATCGTCAAAGATGGTAAAATCATAACCAGCAGTTAGTCCACCAAGTGACATCGTACCGGTTTCGGTTGGACCACCAGTTTGACCTGTTAAGCCAGTACCACCAATAAAAAACTTTTCTGTATTATAAACTACAAACCGCCACCCGTAAAACATAGGAAGCATAAGTCCATTCTTCAAAACAACACTTGTTTTGGATTTTTTGAAGTATGAGTCAGCGTAAATATATTGGCCTGCCAAATTTGTCTTGGAAGTTTCATCTGTCGGTAAAACTTCTTGAGTTTGAGCTGAAACCTGGACAGAAAAAAAGACAGATATGAGTAAAATTATAATATTTTTCATGTTCAATTCCTTCTTCTGTTCTGATTGATCTTGGAGACTCTCCTGCCCCGTCTCGCGTGAGAGTCTATGGACTTTAAAAAAGTAAAGCAAGTTTTTTATTCTGTAAATCAAAGTATCTTATATTATATTCAAGTTAAAGTACAGTATATTAACAATTTTCCCAAACAACTTATAATTATTTTGTTAACTCAACTCTTAAATAAGTTAATACAATAAATTTAAAGACATTTATGTTGTAGACATGCATTCAAACTTCTTCATTAGCAATCAGAGTATTGCGGATCCGCAATTGCAAAAACTTCCTCCTCAACTCAGATTCTGCTTCTGCAGTCAATGATTAGCAACAAGTCCCTAATACACTATTATTATAATATAAATTTATATATAATAATTTACTATATGTCTGAATAACAACTATTTGTCAGCATAAACAACCCTGCTATTTACTAAAGTTGCAATAGTGAAGCCTAAATGAATTTTATCAATAAATAATTTTAAAGTGAGTCTGTGACTCAAAATAACTCTTCACGAAGTTGTTCAAGACGTACCCTCACTTGATTGTTATCCGGCTCAAGCCTTAGAGATTCTTCCCATGCGGATTCTGCCAGTTCAAGTTCTCCCAGTTGATAATAGACTATGCCAAGATTCCACCAGGCAACCGTGTACATCGGATATTTTTGGGTGAGACTTTCTAAAAAACTTTTGGCTTCTTGGCGTTTTCCAAGTTTGATAAGAACTGCACCAAGCCTCAGTAGAGCCTTATGGTGCTCCGGCTTAAGATGAAGTACCTCACGATACAAAGCTTCCGCTTTTGAATGGTGTTTTAATTTCTCATGAGCATAGCCCAAATATAGATTTATCTCCGCATGTCTTGGAAATCTTTTCCTCAGTTTAGCGAGTAGTGAGAGTGCAGTTTGCGGATCCTGTTGGGCCAATTTCAACTGTGCCAGCGAAAGCAAGGGTTCTGGAAGAGACGGTTCAAGAACTGATGCATCTTCAAATGCTTGACGTGCTTCTGACCAGCGCTGGGCTTTGTAACTCTCTTTGCCTGATTGCATCAATTGTTCATAATTCGATACATTTTGAGAAATTGAAGCAACAAGCCACGGCTCTAAATCTTTAACAAGCACATGATATGGCTGCCAGCCGTCCGCACTCGGTTCAGCAACAAAAGGATAAAGTCGGAGTCCTTTTTTAATATATGAGGCACCTGCTTGAGGGGTTTTTCCAATCGTAAGACCATAAAGGATTAAAGCCAAACCGTTTCCGGGATTTATCTTGTTGGCAATGTTTGCCTGCTGTTTAGCAAATAAGGGTTCTTTACGAAGGTAGTGTAAAAGTGAGAGTAAGCTGTGGTGTGCGCCATTTCCAGGATGCGCTTTCATAGCCGCCAAAATATCTGTTTCAGCAGAATTCAACGAAGGAACGTGGGCAGGCCGCATCACGCTGCTTTCGATAATGAGTAAAACCGCTCTGTAAAATCGGATTGACGCGGCCAGAGAAGGGTAACTCAAGATAAGCGCCTCCAACTCACCTTTATGCTCTTCCCAGGAAGATGAATTGGTTGGCGGAACAGCTTTGAGTCTCCACTGATAAAGACTGCGAATGCCTTCCCAAGTGTAGTCTAAAGGAAAATATGTAAGATCACTGAATAAGGTGTCTCCTTTTTTAAGATCCTGCAGGAGAGAATCGACCAGTTTGTCCGGAGTGTTCCAAGAATGAATGTTTTGGATTATTTGAATGGAGTTCTTTTCACCAAAACTGTAAATACTCCAAGTGACAGAAAGTTTGTTGAGGACTTTCTGTACTGACAATTTAAGCAGTTTATCTGGTTTTAGTTGTGATATTGCTGAATTTTTCAATTCAGTGGAACTTGACACCTGCTGACCGGAGTTTCGTAAACGCTGATTCCAACGGCGCATGGAATCCGGTGAAATGAGCGAAAATCGATCCAGCAGTTGTAACTGCAGGGAAAGTTCTTCCTGAAGAAATATTCCCAGCCAATTCAGTCCTTTTGAGGGATAGTGAATATCTACAGAAAGAAATCCTACTGTTGGGCGTGCCTGAAGTGACGGCGGGTAAGTAAGTCCTCCGAAATAAAAGCTGATAAATAACAAGGGAAGTGATTTGCGAAGAAGCTGAGTTAACATATTCTTCGCAAATGGATGTGCAGGCAATAAAACAGTGCAGAAAAAACTAGAGGATCCGGAATTCGGACTCCGCGTCATGCGTAATGCTGAGTAGATTCTGGGGCTTCTGTGAATGACTCCGGACTCGTTCCAAACACGGAACCTTCAGTTTCATCAACATCAGCTGAAATTTCTTCTACATCTTCATCTGCAGCATCATCATCATCGGCTTCTTCTTCAGCAGCGACATCCTCAATTTCTTCTTCCTCGACTTTCTGAATTGACGCTTCTACTTCTGCTTCAATCTCAACAGATTCTCCATCTTCCAGCTGCTCAAATTTTTCAATCAAAGCAGACAGCCTATCTTCCCAGTCAACATAGCGGTTTTCCAACTCATCGTTTTGTTCTTTCAGTTCAGTAATTTCCATACGTGACAATTCGATGGTTTCAATCGCTGCGTTGATTTTTCCTTCCAGCTGTTTCAGTAAATCGTTTGACATGTTAAATTTCCTTCAATAAATGGTTGACGCAATTTTCTCACGGAATTCGTGGCCCGGATCCCTGGTAAATCTTTCAGCACTTCCTCAAATGCAAGAGCCGTACATTTTAGTAAACACTGTTAAAATGCGCCAATATTGTCTACAGAAAAAACTGATTGCTTTGTATTTCAATGATTATAATTATCTATTAAATCAGTCCTCAATAATATTATTGTTTATAATTATTGTTTAAAAAACTATTTTATAATCTATAATTTTTTCAGGCGGAAACCTTTTGCAGGTCAGTTCTTTTCTTGTCAATTTTCTCTGCAGTCGCAGGCAGCCTTTCAAGTATACGCTTAGAAATTTGTTCCGGACTCAATTCCGCTGCCTGAAATTGTTCTTCAGGAGAACCCTGCGCAATGAAACGGTCCGGGACTCCAATCTGTAAAGTTGGCACGCAAATTCCTTGCTCACTCAGAGTTTCCAGTACACCACTGCCGAAACCTCCGTGTA